>Ga0302252_1000144_pt1 | contig 86067 bp, 79 predicted proteins | sample AAG_RA_Leu_MG_FD_193511 | JGI IMG/M metagenome (GOLD analysis project Ga0302252, IMG submission 193511) | Enriched activated sludge microbial communities from anaerobic digester in WTTP, New Holstein, Wisconsin, United States - AAG_RA_Leu | ecosystem: Engineered > Bioreactor > Anaerobic >... | reverse complement strand
GGTTGTCGCAAGCGTGGGAACGCTCGGCATACTCCTTCCGCCAAGCGTCACGCTGATCGTCTTCGGGATCATCACAGAGCAATCGATCGCCAAATTGTTCATGGCCGGGATCATACCGGGATTGCTCACGGCCTTCTTTTTTCTCGTGGTCATTTACGTGTGGTGCAAGATCAACCCGTCGATCGGGCCGAAGGCAGAAAGAGCAAGCTGGGGCGCACGGCTCAAATCACTTCCAGAGCTGTTATTGGTCGTGGCGGTCTTTGTTCTTCTCGTGATAGGCCTCATGAACGGCTTCTTTACGCCCACCGAGGCAGGAAGCATCGGGACCATGGCCGTGCTCCTGTTGTCAATAACGAGGAGGGACATCGATTTCAAAAGCTATATTAAATCCCTTTTAGAATCTCTGAGAACCGCATGTATGTCCCTCATGCTTGTTGCAGGTTCTATTATCCTCGGTCATTTCCTGGCGGTAACAAAGATCCCTATCATAACAGCAGATTGGGTTGCAGAGCTAAACGTAAACCGTTATGTCATCATGATCATTATCAGCCTGATCTATCAGCTTGGAGGCTCTTTTATCGATGACTTTGCGTTCATGATCCTCGCCACCCCGATCTTTTTCCCGATAGCGCTGAAGCTCGGCTTCGACCCGCTCTGGTTTGGCATACTTGTTGGCCTTACGATCATGGTCGGCGGCGTCATCCCGCCGGTCGCTTTTTGTGTCTTTGTGGTAAAGAATATCACGAAGATCCCGTTTGGAGTGATCTACAGGGGGGTTATTCCGTTCCTCGCGAGCCTCATCGCGGTTACTATTCTGCTATACTTCTTTCCCGGCATGGCCACTTTTCTTCCCAACCTTTGGATGAAATAGAACTGCCTGATTAGCGGGATGGGGTCAGATATCATTTTTGCTGTATGTAACCTCTCCCCCGACTATTGTAAATTCAACCTCCAGATCGCTCGGTGCATTTTTAGAATCATTCCATATCTTTTCCTTAGGAACCTCAAGGGGGTTCATGTTAAGAACAACGAAGTCGGCGAGCTTGCCAACCTCGATTGAGCCGGCCTCGTGATCCCTGAAAAGGCGGCGGGCAGCATTGATAGTATACCCCTGGATCGCCTGGTACGCCGAGATGACCTCGCCCGGTTGGCCCATCCCATCAAGACAGGTGTAGATCCCTATCCGCGGGTCCATGCTGACTGCATAGTTTATGTCTGAGCCAAAAGAGACGGGGATGCCCGCTTGAAAGAGGGTGCCGATAGGGACGCACCTTGTCCAGCGCTCTTTTCCGATCCGTGTCATAAAAAAACCATCGGGCCTGTTCCACATTGACCTGTGGATAGGCTGTGCGGATACCCATATCTTCATGTCTGCTGTCCGCTTTAACTGGGCCGGCGTATAAAGCCCGTAGTGGTCAATGGTAAGGCGGAGGTCCCTATTGTCCTTTCCGGTGCTATCCCTGTACCACTTCAATGCCTTCTCATAGGCGTTAAGTACGATCTCCAGGTCTCCGTCGCCCATAACATGTATCTGGCAGGACCATCCATTTTTGACGCTATCCATTACGAACTTCTCTATCGTCTTGATCGGATAGACAGGCGCACCTTTATGGCCCGGCTCATCGGCATAATCTTTCAGCATTGTGGCTGTCCGCGCGCCCATAGTCCCAAGCATGATCTTTGTCTGGCCAAAGCGCATCCACTCATTCCCAAACCCTGAACCAAGACCCGTCTCCATATAGTATTTGGCGGTATCCTTATCAATAATAGGGTTAATGTTGATGCGCACTTTCAGCCTTCCTTCGTCAAGAAGTTTTTTGTATGCCTTTACCGTTTCCTTGTAAGAGTTAGAATCTTCCATGGTGCCTATGCCCAAACTGGAAGCTATGGCGACAGCCTTTTCAAGATAATCGACATGTTCATCAAAGGTCAGCGGCGGCACTTTATTCTTATACTCGCTCCACTTGAGCTCGGCCATGACACCGATGGGTTCTCCACTTGCATCTTTCCATATCTCCTTATCCGGATCAGGCGTATCCCTGGTGACGTCGAAGCGTTTAAGGGCCGCGCTGTTGAACAGCAGGAAATGCCCCACGGACAATATGATAACGGGGTTGCTGCGCGAAACCTTATCAAGCTTGTAGCGGTCCATCTTCACCACTCCATGAGATAATAGATCATAGCTAAGGCCGTAAGCCTGAACCCATTCACCGGCCTTTGTCTGTGCAGCTCTCTTTCTGATTAAGGTTAAAACCGCATCGGCCGACCTTGCCTCCCGCAAGTCAACCTGCGCAAGATTAGAAGCCCATTCATAGAGATGGGCATGGGAGTCTATAAGCGCAGGCAATACAGTTCTGCCTCTCAGTTCAATTACCCTGGTCTTCGGTCCTATAAATCTCTGTATAGCCTTGTCGGCTCCAATGGCAATAATTTTACCATCCTTCGCTGCAACTGCCTGGGCTTGTGTGTTCTTTTCATCAACACAGATGACTTTGCCTCCTATCAGTGCCAGATCTGCTTTTGGTGGATATTTTGCCGACGCTTCGATTATTTTGGCTGTTGCTGAACGACCAGACAGCATCCTTCCTTGATTTTTCATTGCCATCTCCTTATGGTCATATCGGCCTCGGATCATCTGCTTGGCTCATCTTCTTATATAAGAATATACGTAATGCCACGCAATCTTTAAGAAGCTAAAATCAATGTTAATTTTGTGTATACCATTTGTCAAGGAATTTATTGAACATTGTCGACAATATTAAAAAAATTGGTAAAAGCAAATTAATCTTTTACGGAAAGAATTTTTATTGCGTAAAGCTCTGTAAAGGTTTTAAATACCTGCTTCCGCTTAACAATATTTTTTGTTTATTTTTGAGTGAAATTCTCAAAAAAAATGTTGCTATATCCACAATAAATAAGTTACATTTACGCCATGTGAATTTTTTAATTTTCAATAAAAATCAGGAGGGAGCGTATGGATATAAAGAAGATCGGGGTTTTGGGCGCCGGCGTCATGGGAAACGGGATTGCCCAGGTAGCAGCGCAGGCCGGCTACAATGTTGTTATGAGAGATATTGAAGACAGGTTCGTGGAAGGCGGTATAAAGAATATCGACAAATTCCTTTCAAAATCCGTTGAGAAAGGCAAGATGAAGGCCGAAGACAAGAACGCGATCATGGGAAGGATCAAGGGCACGACGAAGATGGAAGACCTGAAGGATGTGGATTTTGTCGTCGAGGTCGTCCTTGAGGTAATGGACATAAAGAAAAAGGTCTTCGCAGAGCTGGATGAGGTCACGAGGAAAGACGTGATCCTTGCGTCGAACACCTCCTCTATGTCCCTTACGGAGATCGCAGCGGCCACAAAAAGGCCTGACAAGGTCGTGGGCATGCACTTTTTCAACCCTGTCCCCCTGATGAGGCTCGTTGAGGTTATAAGGGGCTATCATACAAGCGACGAAACCGTTGCATTGACAACGGAGCTCACAAAGAAGTTCGGCAAAGAGCCTATCGAAGTAAAGGTCGATATTCCCGGCTTTGTGGTCAACAGGCTCATGATACCCCATCTGGTCGAAGCGATCATACTGTACCAGGAAGGCGTGGCGTCAAAAGAAGATATCGACAAGGCCGCAAAGCTTGGCCTCAATTACCCTATGGGCCCCTTTGAGCTTATGGACCTCACCGGCATCGATATCATGTACCACGTAACCGAGTACTTCTATAAAGAGCTGAACAGAGAGCTGAAGTGGGTATCTCCCCGCGTCCTGAAGGACATGATGAAGGCGGGGCGTTACGGCAGGAAAGTAGGCGCCGGCTGGTACGACTACAATAAATAGCCGGGACCATTGGAGGCATATATGGGTTATGAAACGCTCATCATAGAACGGGAAGAACCGGTCGGGATCATCAAGCTCAACAGGCCGCCCGTGAACCCGTTAAGCGTCAAGCTCTACCATGAGCTTTATGACGCTGTCTGTGAATTCGAGAATGACGACGCGATCGGCGCGATCATCATCACTGGGAATGGCGACAAGGCCTTTGCGGCAGGCCTCGACATCAAGGACGTCATGGGAAAATCCGCTGTTGAGACCCTTGACTTTCTCTGGACAGCCCCGAGGAAAACCTTTGACAAGCTGACAGGCATCGGGAAGCCGACGATCGCAGCGCTTTTCGGGCTCGCCCTCGGCGGAGGGTGCGAGGTTGCCCTCTGCTGCGACCTCAGGATCGCCGCTGAGGATACCGTCATCGGCCTGCCGGAGATCGGCCTCGGCATCATGCCCGGATCAGGCGCAACGCAGCGCCTGCCGAGGCTTATAGGGGTGGCAAAGGCAAAGGAGATGATCTATACAGGCGACAATATCAACGCCGCGGAGGCATACCGGGTAGGCCTCGTGAACAAGGTGGTGCCGAAAGAGAAGCTGATGGAAGAAGCAAAGGCAATGGCGAAAAAGCTGGCAGCGAAGCCAAAGGCTGCCTTTGCCCTCATCAAGAGGTGCATCGATAACGGGCTCAACATGAACCTCGCATCAGGCCTTACGATGGAGATGGATTCCTTTTCAATCGCGTTCACTTCGGAAGACGGGAGAGAGGGGATAAACGCCTTTGTTGAGAAGAGAAAGCCCAATTATAAGGGCAAGTAAAGTCTTTGGCGTTCAGCGATGGGCGATCAGTTGCTGACCGCTGAAGCTGATAACTGATAGCTGAATTTAATTTCTAAGGAGGATCGTATGGCAAGACATGCAGTGATATTGGCCGGCGGCCAATGCAAATGGGGAGTTCGGGAAGCACACCTTGTGGACCTTTTCCAGGAAGCTGCAAAGGCGTGTTTCGATGATATCCCTACGTTAAAACCAAAAGATGTGGACGGGCTGATCGTTGCCTCATCGTATGCCGGAAGGTGCTCATTCCAGGTAAACACCGCGCCGGTTATAGCAGAGAGGGTCGGCGTAAAGCCAACTTCGATCTGTACCAGGGTTGACGTTCTGTGCGCAGGCGGCTCAACCGGCATCATTCTCGCGAAAGGACTGGTGGAATCCGGTGTAGCCGACATCGTTATGGTCTCAGGCGGCGAGAAGCTATATACGCCCCAGAAATGGGAGGTCTTCTACAGCGAGCTCGCATCCGTCGACCATGACTGGGACGGCACGAACGGTATGGGGCTTCCGCCTCCATTCTTTTCATTGACGGCACAGGAACACATGATGCATTACGGCTCAACAAAAGAACAGCTCGCCGCAGTCTCGGTGGCAAACTACAACTACGCTGCAACAAACCCCGTTGCGCAGATGCAGAAGACGCTTACTCTCGAAGAGGCAATGAACGCCCCTTCGGTTGTGCCACCTCTCACGCTCTATGACTGCTGTCCGATCACAGACGGCGCGGCAGTGTGCATCATCACGACGGACGAGATCGCAAAGAAATTTTCCGACAGGCCTCTCGTGTATATCAGGGGCACTGCCCAGGTATGCCTCAACAGCGTATCGGCGAACTTCCCCGGCGCCCATCTTGCAGACTGGAAACACACAAAGATGGCAGGGGAAAAGGCGTACAAGGCTGCGAAGGTTTCGCCTGGCGACATTAAGGTTGCTCAGACGCATGACTGCTTCTCGATCTCTGAGGTCATCGAGGTTGAGGAGTTTGGTTTCTGCAAGAAGGGTGAAGGCGGAGAGTTCTGCGGCTCCAAACAGATCGAGCTCGGAGGAAAGGTTCCCGTCAATACCGACGGCGGTTTGCTGGCATGCGGTCACCCGTTCGGAGCAACAGGCATCAGGCAGGGCATTGAGATGCTAAAACAGCTCCAGGGCAGGGCGCGCCACCAGGTAAATGGCGCTGACATTGGGCTCACACACAATCTGAGCGGAGCAAACGCCGAACATACGGTCTTAATATACGGAAGAGAACCGGTAAAATAAGGAGGAAAATATGGCTGTTTTGGGAATCCCGATACTTGAAAATCTATATCCGTCAACGATGGATATGTGGCCTCTCGAGGCAAAAGAGTTTAACAGGAACTGGCAGTTCTATGAAAATCTGAAGCAGGGAAAATTGACAACAACAAAGTGCAAGGACTGCGGCCTTGTCTCATGGCCCCCCAGGGTAATATGCCCGGAATGCTACTCCGAGAATCTGGAATACACTGATCTCCCGAACAAGGGCAAGATCATCGTCTTTTCAGAAGAGGTCAGGGGCGTTCCCCTCGGCTTCGAGTCCCCGCTCATTCATGCGGTTATCGATCTGGGCGTTGCCCCTGCAAGAAGGGTTTTGAGCAGGATCGTAAACTGCCCGGCAGGGGTACTGAAACGGGGAGACGAGGTCCAGCTTGCTGTATTTCCTGTCCCTGCACTACCGATTGATAAGGGCAAACTGGGAACCGTCATGTCAGAGAGAGTATTCTTTGCATTCGAACCGGTAAAGAAGTAAGACGAACATAGAATAGAAAACGAATGGAGCGGGGCAATCCCGCTCCATTTTTTATGATCCTGCCCTTAAAAATGCATCCCTATATTCACAATATTTGCGTTGACCGACCTGTTCGGCCTTTCTGATCCGCCATTCGAGTAATGGCGAAACCTGTTCTCGATAAAATAATCATTCCAGCGGTAACCGATGCCGCCCTGCAGGATGAATAAAAAGTGTGTTCCCTGCTCCTCGAATTTGATGGTCGTGTACGCAGCCCCCGCCCCCAGTGTGGCGAAAAGGCTGTTCTTGTTCTCTTTGCCGAAATAGTATTTAAACGACGCCGTCATGCCTGCGTCAAGCCCGCTGTCGGGGTCGCTGACATAGGCAACAAAGGGCTCCGCAAGAAGGCAGAGGTTTTTGACCAGCGTCTTTTCCCGGGAGTATGCGAGCTGGTAAAAATAGTATTGCTGCCCCTGTCCGCGCAGCTTGCCAAAATCAGCGTCCCGGTTGAATATCCCGAACCCGTAGCCTGCCGTGACGGCATTTTCGTCTCCGGCGCAATATAGAGGATAAACAAGCACCGCAACAACGGCAACTATCATGAAAAGTCTTTTCTGCATAGATACCCCCACTTCATCATAGAGAATCAACTTTATAATATCTCTTTAACATATTCAAAAAATATTGTAAAATTTTTTTAGCATGAAAAATATTGTTTTTTTTATTATGCTGGCGCTTTCCTTCTTCCTCCCGGATATTGTTCACGGCAAGGATTATGTGGTAAGGAAGGTCATCAACGGCGATACCGTACAGCTCGATACGGGCGAAACCGTAAAATATCTGGGGATCGAGGCGCCGAAGCTGAACACGAAGGAAGGCGGTGCGGAGTTCTATGCGAGGGAAGCGGCAAGATACAATAAAAAGCTCGTTTTTATGAAAAAGGTCCGCCTCGAATTCGACCACGACAAAAAAGATCCGCAGGGGCGGCTGCTCGCTTATGTCTTTGTCAAAAACCTCTTTGTCAACGCGGAGCTTGTAAAGCTCGGATACGCAAAGGCGTCTGTAAAACAGCCAAACATAAAATACCGCGAGACGCTTACGAGCCTCGAAGAAAAGGCCATTAAGGGAGACAAAGGCCTCTGGCAGGAAACAAAAAAGGACACTGAATCTTATTATGTCGGAAACAAGCGCACCTACACCCTCCACAGGCCATCCTGTAAATATGTGGACAAGATCCCTGCAAAAGATAAAATAATCTTCAGAAATCGTGCAGACGCATTAAAAATCGGGTATACTCCTGATAAGTACTGCAAACCATGACAGAAGAATACATAAAATACTGGGGGCTGGAACAACACCCCTTCATCCTCGCGCCTGACGGAAGGATGATGTGCGTGACGGGCCAGTATTTTGAATGCATCGAAAGGCTGAAATACGCCATCAACACAAATAAGGGCGGCGTTCTCATTGTATCCGAGGAAGCCGGGCTCGGCAAGACAACAACAATCTTCCGCCTCATCGACGACATGAGGGTACAATATGGCGGAGCCTTTAAATTCGCCTATATCGACCATCCAACGCTGACGCCTTCCCAGATAATTGCCTATATCACCGGGTGCATCAAAGATTTTCAGGCAAACGAAAAAACGCCAAGCAACCTCACGATCGACTTTCTGGACAACCGGATGCACATCGTTTCCGACCTGCAGCAGGATGGGGATAAGCTGAAAAACCTCCTTATTTTGAAGGACGCCCTTATAGAGGTCAAAGAACAGGGCGGCAAAAGTATCATCGTCATCGACGAAGGGCAGATGCTGTGCGGGGCGGAAGATGTGCTTCAGGAATTGAGGATGCTCATCAACCTCACCCATAACAACGAATATCTCCACACCTTCATCCTTTCAGGACAAAAGGCCTTGTGGGAAACCATAAAGAACATGCCGGAGTTCTGGCAGAGGCTGCCTGTCAGGTATTACTTTACGCCGCTCAGGTTTGAAGAAACGAGAGAGCTTGTACGGTACAGGTTAAACAAGGCAGGCCTCGACGTAGCGCGGGAGATCTTTACGGACGACGCGCTGGAGATCATCCACAAATATTCTCAAGGGCTGCCGAGGACGATAATCGCCCTTGCCGACCTCTCCCTGCTGGCAGGGTATACAGACCGCACCCGCAAGATAACCTTCAAAGAGGTCTCCAAGGCGATCAACGCCATGACCGGGAGGGGCGATTCCCTTCCTTATATAGACAACGAGAGGAAGGAAAGCGACAGGGAGCCTCCCGCGAGCACGTCCATGCAATCTTCGAAAAAGGTTGAAACCGGCAAAAAACATGTTGAATATGTTTCCCACGATTTCCGGGACGACCAGGATTCGGAGGGGCGGGGCATAACTTACTCAAAACCCTTTTTGATCACGCTCATCGTGATCTTCGCGCTGTTTTTCGGCGGCTTTAGCTACCATCTTCTGGCACCTGCGCCTTCAAAGCCTGATACAATTGTGATCCTAAGAAAGGAGCCTGCCGCACAACGCCAGGAAGATAAACCCCAAACCCAGGCGAGCCTCCCTGCGGCAGAAGGCTCCACAGACAAGCAGGCTTCGCCGCAAGAAACCGAAGCAACAAAAAAAGAGGCCGCGGAGCCTAAAAAAGAGGCTAAACCTGAAAGGTATGCCGTTGTTAATAAGGATGCCGTTAATGTCAGGAACGCACCCTACCTTCAGTCCCAGCGCATAGGGATCATCTTCCGCGGGGAATCTCTCAACATCATCGAAGAAAGGACCGACGGGACGGGAACAAGGTGGTATAAGGTGCTCCTCTACGGGAACCGGGAAGGATGGATCTCCGACACCGTCGTGGCAGTGCTGACGAAATAAAAATAACCAATCACCAATATCCAATAACCAAACAAACTTGTGCGGGTTTTTTACCGTTTGGGTATTCGGTCATTGGTTATTGAATATTGATTGGTGATTGATGTTTGATTATTGGTTATTATTTTCTGAGTACTCTCTTATCCCCTACCCTGATCGTTAGTTTTATCTCATCAAGGTATTCAAGGAGGGGGATCATATACTTTCTGGAGAGGTTGAGGATAGATTTGAGATCGGAGGGCGTCATCTCCTTTTTTTTCATCAGGAAGTCGACAACCGTCTTTTTCAAATCTTCAATGATCTCGCGGTGAAAATACATATCGCCTTTTATCTTGACCACCTTGCCGTCAAAAACAAGTCCTTCAAGGATATCTTTGAGGTGTTGTTCATTTTTTTTGATCTCTCCGGACAATTCTTTAAGGCCTGGCGGAGTAAAACCATATTGATACAGCCTCTTTAATATCATCTCTTTTAAGCGTTCTATGTCTTCGCCTTGAGCGCCCTTTGTGCCTTTCACAATGACCTTATCCTTTTCTGTTATGACAACCCCTTCCCGTATGCATTCTTCCAGGGCTGCGAGGAATATCTGCTGTTCTACCTGCGGGAGCTTCATCCTCAGCTCTTCCCTCGATATACCGACCTTCAGCGGGTTCTTCGCATAATAATCATTGATCAGCTTCAGCAAAATCTTTTTATATTCTGTAAATTTCTCCATATGGACAATGATCTTGCCTACGGTCAGCGCCTTTTTACTGTCCTGCAGGGTTTGTATGGTGTGATCTACTTTTTTTTCTTCCTTGCCAAGCAGTATGCCGAGCAGCTCCTTTTTTAAACCCCCATGCCCTGCCTTTAGGAGATGGTATTCCACTTTATCGGTGTCGCTTCCGTGCGTGAGAAGGGCGTAGATGCTGCCTAAGCCCTCTGACTGCCTCTTGTGCCTCCCTGGCAGCACATCAAGGATCTTTCCTCCCCCGATGGTCTGTATCGCGTAGGGGCCTCTCAGGATATACCCGTCTCCGGGCAGCACTACGATCGGCTGCGAAAATACGAATTGCACGAACCGTTCCTCGCCCGGCTCAATAATATCGCTGTCAAGCAGCACGAGGCGCGCCTCTTCCTGCATCGTTGCTATGTGGAACCTTAAAACGCTGTTGTTCTTTATCGGCTTGAGGGGCAGCGGAAGATATTTCAGCATTGCGTCAACCCTCTGCGCAAGGAACAACGTACCGGGTTTCCCGATAACGACACCTCTTTCGATATCGTTCTTTTCTATTCCCTGAATATTCAAAGCGACCCTCTGGCCTGCAATCGCCTCGCCTACATCCTCGTGGTATGCCTGGATATTTCTCACCCGTGCCAGCTTGCCGAGGGGATATATCTCGATCTCATCGCCCACCTTCAGCAGCCCGGAGATACATGTCCCTGTGACGATCGTGCCGAAACCCTTCAGGGTAAAGACACGGTCAACGGGCAGCCGGAATATCCCTTCCCTCGACCTCTCGTCAATCTCCCTGGCAGCGCCTTCGATCAGGTCCCTTAAAAGTGGAATGTTTTCCCCTGTTGTAGATGAAACCGGTATGACCGGCGCCCCTTCGAGAGATCTCCCGGCAAGAAAGTCTTCAATATCCTCCTTTACAAGCTCTATCATGTCCTCGTCGACAAGGTCTGTTTTGGTAATCGCTACGATGCCCCTCTTTAATCCAAGGAGCTCGCAGATATCCAGGTGCTCCCTTGTCTGAGGCATAACGCCTTCATCGGCGGCGACGACAAGCAGGACCATGTCAATTCCCCACGCCCCGGCGACCATGTGCCTGACAAATTTTTCGTGGCCGGGCACATCGACAATCCCCACGAGGAGGTCTTCGCCAAATTTGTAATGGGCAAACCCCAGCTCGGTCGTAATGCCGCGTTCCTTTTCTTCTTTGAGGCGATCGCAGTCAATCCCGGTAATGGCCGTTATGAGCGTCGTCTTGCCGTGGTCTATGTGCCCTGCTGTGCCGATAACGATCTGTTTCATGGCGGTCACTAACTATACAATATTTTGCCCCGCCGCTCAATGAACTTAACAATTCAAACAGCTCATAAACCGTAAGTCGTGAGGCGTAAGGCGTGAGGGGACTACTACTGCATAACTAATCGTATATCGTTATTGCAAAAATCCGTTCGGCGTGATGCGTTCGGCGATGAAAGACGGTAAATAGTATATCGTATATAGAAACTGCAAAAGAACGCGGGACATCCGTCAGGTGCAAGTCGTAAGGTGTTAAATCGCCTGACGCCTCACGCCTGACGCCTCACGGGTTTAGTCTCTCAGCTTAATTATATCCATTGACTTGCCCTATGCTTTATGTTTTAAAAAAATATGGATAAAATCTCTGTTGTCTACAGCAAGGATTTTCTCACCGACTATCCGACGGTAGATTGCGAATGCCCTGACCGGGTGGACAAGATCTATTCTCATATCAGGGATATCGCCGATTTCACGGAGCCAGGCCTGTGTGATATCTCTGACCTCACGCTCTGTCACAGCGAACGTCTTATCAAATCGGTGCAAAGGAATCCCGTTACCTATAACGTAGCCTGCAGATCCGCGGGAGGGGCCATAAAGGCTGCCGAGCTGGCGCTGAAAGCCCCGTCATTCGCCCTCATCAGGCCTCCGGGCCATCATGCCGGGCATGATTTCAACGGCGGTTTCTGTTTTTTCAATAATATGGCGATAGCGATCAAGAGGCTGATCGCGAAGGGGCTCATCGGAAACGCCCTCATCGTCGACATCGACCTCCACTACGGCAACGGGACATACGATATCGTACGGGCCGACAGCAATATCACCTTCGTCAACATCGACGCCGCCTCAAGGGAAGATTTTTTTAACGACATAGAAGCAGCCCTGAAAAACGCATCATCTTTCGATATGCTTTGCTGCTCCGCAGGGTTCGATACATACATCAATGACTGGGGCAGCCTTCTTTTCACCGACGACTACAGGAATGCTGCGCATATGCTCGCGTCGTCAAATCCGCATTTTTTTACGATCCTTGAAGGCGGTTACTTTATCCCTGACCTTGGCATCAATGTCCGTGCATACCTTAAGGGACTGCTGGAAGCTTGTTCATAACCTCTGTCATAGCATTTATCATCGGTATTTATGCAGAAGCCCTCAATGCCTTTCCTCTGACATCAATCATTGTTCTTTTGTCCGTCTTCATATGCCTTTCGGGTTTCCTGTTAAAGAAAAAACACCAGGTTGCCCTGCCGTTTATCCTTGTCTCTTTTATGCTTATCGGCGCGTTGAGGATCGGGATAGTGGGCGCGTACCTTCAGCCTGTCGATATAAAAGACGACGAGACAATATACGAAGGGCTGGTCATTGAGGCGTCACCCGCCGTCAAGACCGTCAGGATCTCTCAACCTTCCGGGCCGGCAGGGATACGGGCGATTTACAGGACAACGGAGAACATCGGCATCAACGACAGGGTAAAGATCTTCGGACGGCTGAAAGAGCTCGCCCTCACATATAACAACCCTCACGCCATATCATGGAAATGGATAAAAAGGCTCGAGGGGACGTCCTGCGAGATACGCGGCATCACCGTCTCCGTGACAAAGGGAAGTAATTATATCGAGGCCTGGAGAAACAGGCTCAGGGAAAAAATAGAGGGTTCACGCTCGAAGCACGCAGACATTATCAAGGCGCTGACCATCGGGGACGCAACGGGCATTGATGAACCTACAAGAACCCTGTTTCTCAGGACGGGCACATCTCACATACTCGCCATATCCGGTTCACATATGGGCATCGTTACGGCCTTTTTCTTCTTTTTTGCGAGGATATTCTTCAGAATGTCGCCTGTCCTGAAGTACAGGGGCGACGATAGGAGATTTGCCGCCCTGCTTTCCATCCCCTTTGCATTCATGTTCATGGTCACGGCAGGTTCAAGCATACCGACAATACGGGCGGCGATCATGATAACGGTCTACATGCTGTCCCTTTACTTTGAGCGCGGCAGAAATATTATGAACACTATAGCCCTCAGCGCCCTCATCATTCTCATTATCTACCCCCATTCTATTTTCATGCCGGCATTTCAGCTGACATTCGCAAGCGTCTCCTTCATCATACTCTTCACAGAAAAGATCTATCCGATGATCGCGGCCAAAAATAGAGCGGTCAAATGGCTCCTGTCTTCAATCCTCATCACCCTCTCTGCAATGCTGGGTACGCTCCCCGTTGTTCTCTACCATTTCCACGGGATCAACCCCCTATCCTTCATCCATAACCTTATCTCGGTTCCGCTCATGTGCATGCTGGCAATGCCGCTCAGCCTCGCGGGAGCCATACTTCCCTATGGCGAATATCTTTTAAGGCTTTCGGGAGAGGTATTAAGCTTAGCCGTAGCGGTCCTGAAGCATCTCGATTTCGGCTACATCTACCCGGTAGTCCGCCCCAGCCTTTTTGAAACAGTCCTTTATTTCGCACTCACCATTTCTCTCCTGTTCATCAACAGAAGGTATGTGAAGATCTCGCTGATCTGTCTTCTCTTGCCGCTCACGGTTGTATACTCTGCGTTCCTGTATGGCCAGCGGTTTCTCAACAGCGGCCTCTGCTTAAATATTATTGATGTGGGGCTGGGAGAAAGCATCCTGATAGAGTATCTTTAATGAATATCTTCATTCCGGTGAGGGTGAGGGTAGCTATTTAACATAAGTATTCGTTTTTGTATCAGATTATTTTCTTGACTCCTGTTTTAGCAATCGATATAATTATATTTAATGATGATATTATTTAATAGTCCTTTAAGACCGATATATGCTTTTTCTTCTATGTATCCGATATGTTTGATGAAATGCAGGTATTTTTGTTCGTTCATAAAAACCGGGAGGGGAGTGATATGAAGATAAAAGTTTTCGGCTATTGTCGGGTATCCGGCCTGTCGCAGGTCGAAAAATATGGTTTCGATAGGCAGGAACAAGCGATAAAGGGGTATTGCCAGCGGCGGAAGCTTGAGCTTGTTGAAATTTTCAAAGAGCAGGTTTCCGGGACGACCGATGAATCTGAACGCCCTCTCTTCATGAAGATGATCAAGAGATGTCTGTCCGAGGGAATCAGCATTGTTGTGATCGAGGATCTGGATCGTCTTGCCCGGGATTCAATGATTGCCCAGTATCTCCTGTCCTTTTTGACAAGAGAAAAGATTTCTTTGATCTCATGCGCGACAGGAAAGGATATCGTTGAGGAGTTCAATAGCGACCCTGCCAAAAAGCTCATTATTCAGATCATGTCGGATATTGCCGAGTTTGAGAGGCGGCAGATCATTGCCCGCCTGAAAAAGGGCAGGGAGAAAAAGACCGCTGAAACAGGCTGGAGAGGCGGCCCGCCTGCGTATGGATGGATGGTAAATCCGCATTATGGCATCGATGGCGATAACAAGATAAAAATTCCCTGTCCGCCTGAACAAAATGTATTGAAAGAGATTGCTCATTTGAGGCGGCTTAACAAAGGTAAGAGAGCGAGTTATCGTGCTATTTCGGCGCATCTGAATTGCCAGGAGGACATGAGGCCGAGAAAAGGCGGCTTATGGACACCCTCATTGGTTTTCAATCTCTTCACAAAGGCATCAAAGGTGAAGGTGATGAAATGAAGTTTTTAATATCTATAATCCTCTCAATTGTTATGGTTTCGCCCGCCCTCGCCAAGGATTTGCAGGTTTTCGATAAGAACGGGAGGTATCAAGGGATCATCAAGAACGGCGGGATATATGATAAAGATGGCCATTATCAGGGGATCATCCGGGAGAAGGAGGAAAAGAAATGAATCGAAGAAAAGAAGTAGCAATCCATGAAGCCTCGCATTATGCGCTGGCGAGGATGCTGGGGGTGCAGGTGCATGACGTTGAGATCAGGGTAACAAAAACAAACGATGCCGAGGATCGCTTCTCCGGCGAATTAACTCCTGTAAACTTTGTCGATGTTTTCCGGGGATCGTCAGAGCTGAAAAATTCATATTACCGCAAAGCTGTTGCTGCCCGCTTGATCAAGATATACGCGGCCGGGAATATCGGAGCGATCCTTTATGCCGGGCCTGATTTCTGGAAATCAGAAAGAAATCTTTTTGCGGAGGGTTCAGATTTCTGGATGATCCGGCGCCTTATTGATCGTGAAGGCATCCCGGCAAAGGATTTGAGAACCCTGCTTGAGATTGTGGTCAAATATTTGTCGATCCCAAGAGTCTGGACATTCATCAACCTCATCGCGGATGCCCTCCTCAAGAGCGGCGATCCGGAGAGGCCAAAGAAAGGTTTTGTCCTGTATGAATTTGAAATCAACAAACTCACCCTCCAGAAAGGGGATAAGCTGATCACCCCGGGTTACAAGGGCGATGTTCTTATTGAAAAGGTTATCAATCATATTTATTTTTCATCGCAAAAGGTCGCTGCCATTGCCGGATAAATCTAAAAATATCACCGCAAAAGATCGGCCCCCCTCCCCTCCCCGCAGAATCCATTTGCGGAATCCTCATGATGTCCGCAGGCTTCTTTCCTGCACGATCAACAATCTCCGAAGGGGAGAAATAAATCCGGTCATTGCCGGGAAGATAATCTATGGAGCGCAAGCCTTGCTGACCTGTCTTGAGGTCTGCGATATGGAGGAAAGAATGAAGAGGCTCGAACAGGAGATCAAACGGAGGGGCTTATGAATCTGAAATCGAGGATCGAGAAAATGGAGGCCGCCCTATACAAACCTGAAATAGACTGGGGCGAAATATGGGATATTACAAATGAGATGATTTGCACCATGGGTCTTTCTGAGGAGGACAAGGCTAATCTCAATAGGCCGGAGCTGCGAGAAAATTTTATAAAAATGAAAACACAGGAGGTAAGGCAATGAAGAAGATCAAGGTAAACAAGAGAAAGGCAACAGTCGCCCCGCAACATCAAACAGGAAAAAGTTTTCCCTCTCATATTCGATCAGGACATCCCCGGCCTGTCAGATATTCATCGGCTGGCAATACAGGACATTTTTCGATTAATGATACATTAAGAGACAGATTATTGAGCAAATTAAGAGACAGATAAGGAGGAAGAAATGTATAGAAGACCGTTTTACGAAAACCCGAAAGAACAGCATCCCATCGAGAAACAATTTGGCCATCACGGGCAATTAACCGCACATCTTGATACCGGATGGATTAGGCATGAGATCGAGGATTTGATGATGGATGGCACATTTGCCCTTCATCAGATCAGCAAAACCCTTGAGCATATCAAGGGACTTGATCTGTCTGTCTACAAAGAGGAAATAGCCGCACAGAAGAAGACCGAGATCATCAGGAAATCCCGACAGACATTATTGGCATTCGCTAAAAAACATATTGAGGCAGCAGACCAGAGGGTAAAAAATATTTCCGGCTATATTCTATCTCTCACAGAGCCAAAAACCCCTTCCGAGCCTGTCAAGGCCATGTTGCAGGAAATGAAATGGCAGGAGATCAGGTCTATTATCAGAACTATTGAACCCAAACACCGGGCTGATTTTATCAGACAAGACCCGGAGAATATGAGGGCTGCGGTTAATTCACCTGATAGACTCATTCCTGATGATCGCCTTACAGAGATTCGCCGGGAATATGCCTTTCAATATGATCCTTCCCTGCGGAATGAAGAAGAAGACACAATCGCAATCTATCAGGCCACGAGAAAAAGGGCTGCGGAGATCAATTCTACCAGCATTGCCATGATGATAAAAGAAGGCATCGATGATCCTCTTTCCGCAAAAGAACATTATGAGATATTCCCTCCGCAAAACGATCATGAGGCCGCCCTTGCAAAGCGGCGGATACAATCCGAGGAAAGGGCCGCAGAGCTGGCCGAGAACAAGAGATTGTTTGAGGAAAAAAACAAGGGAATAAATTTTGAGATCCAGGACAGAAGGCAAAGGGCAAGGGCAAGGCGGATTTAGATATGAAACAGGATCTAAAAAGCCCTGTCACATCGCCAAAACAGCGGGTTTTTCTGCATTTCACCCGGCAGGGCGATAAGATACCCTGTATTGCAGCCATAACAGCGATTTTAACGGCAGTTTACCGCAACAGGCCATCTTTCCTCCTTATAAGGCCAGAGGGAATGATTTGCCATGGATCATTCCCTTTGTTGCGGTATGGAAAAAACACAACTAACCGGGGGCGCCTCGCGCAAAGGTTAACGCTTCGATGCCTGTTACATCGAAGCCAGCCCCCGGAAATAGTCTTAACAGGAGACGAAAATGAGAAAGAAAAGAGAGTCGGATCAGACACATTTTTTTGAAACATTTCTTGAAACGACAACCGACAGAATTAAAGACCGGATTGAAGACCGGGAAGATGATCTCAAAGATTATCTCGACGAAGACTCCCTCTTTTTAATACGATCATTTGTTATCAAAGACGCCTATCATGCAGCAGAGCAATTCATTCAGTATCTGAAGGAAAAATATAAGAGGGAGCTCAATTACAGCAAAGAAAACATCTTTCCTCTCAAATGGATGACAAAAGATAAAGAGATCGCAACATTTATTAACAACCATTCTGTTTTTCTTCCGATCATCAACTACATTCACAACAGGAACCGCAGAGCAAGCACCCCCGATTTTGCGGACATGGTTGAACAGGCAGACAAACTAACAGGCGGACGCCGATACTTTGACAAATATATATATTCCGACTTCTACACAGACAAAGCTTTCTATGATAAGATGACACAAAAAATTAAAGTTTCAAAAAATCTTATCCAAACATATCTTGCAGCATTTGCCAAACTGGGGATCTACAAAATACGTTATGATAGCGGAAACCGGGGGCGATTATATGCAGACGGTTATTTCACCGAATACGATAACAAACGAACAAAGCATTCTTTCATTAAGGACGGTAATTATATCAAACAACAATTAAGAATATTACCCGAGCATATAAAAACTTATGCCAGACAAGATAAGGAATCATAATTTTATGAAACAAACAACCTACCCCCCCTGTTTGCGTTTAGCGCTAAATCCTGGGACTAAACGCAGACCGATAACAATATGCGGTCTGAATTTAGTCAATCGGCAACAGGGATTTCCCGGCAAATCATTGCTATCATTGATTTTGCGGCTTGTTTCATCTTCTAAAAAACCCTCGACATATAATATATCTATTATCAATATGGCCTATATATATGCCATCTTCCATTCTGCAGAAGAAGAAACCGCGAAAGGCAAAAGCAGCGGTTTTCGATCTTCTTTGAATGAAAGCTGGCAGCGAAACAACCCTGCGGGTTGCTTTCGCTCCTGTTTTATTTTTTCTTTTTTATTTTTCGGCAGACATTCAAAACTCTCTGTCCGGGAATGGTTTGGTTTGCCAAAAACCCTCTGTCCGGATCCCCGGCCAGAAACTTTTAAATCTCTGCCGAAAAATATTTGTTTGCCAAAAACCCCCTATTCTCTATGGGCGGTTAATATAAAGGGAGGTTAAAAATATGAAAAACGTTGCAGGATATTGCCGGGTTTCAACCGCGCAACAGGCCAATGATGGGACATCTCTTGACGAACAGGAGAAATCTATCAGGGAAAAATGCAAAAAAGAAGGATATGAGCTTGTCGAATTATATTCCGATGGCGGATCAAGCGGAGGATCTCTTGATAGGCCCGAACTCCAACGCCTTATAAAAGATGCGAAGGATAATAAGTTTGATGCGGTTCTGTTTACCAAATTGGATAGGCTCGGAAGAAATAACCGGGATATTCATAATCTCTATCATACCCTCAATGAAGACTGTAAAATCGATCTTCTCTGTATTGAAGATCCCTCGGTGAATACGGACGGTAAAGCAGGGAAATTGATCCTTGCTCTTATGGCCGGGTTTGCCGAATTTGAACGGGAGACTATCAGGGAAAGAACCTCTGCGGGTAGAATGGCGAAATGGAGGAAGGGAGAGGTTACAATAGGGGAATTGCCCTATGGATATAAGAAAGGCAATTCCCCCGGGAAAATAGAGGTTGCAGAGGATCAGGCGGCGGTCTATGAAAAAATTGTTTCATATTATCTCGATCAAAGGTTGTCCATTAAGAGCATTGCCATGCAATTGAATTCCGAAGGCGTTCCGACCCCGCCGGAAAGCAAAGGGCAAAAACTGAAAAATAAAACAGGTCTATGGTGTTCAAAAACAATCTCCAATATCTTAAAAAAACCGGCATATAAGGGAGAAGCGACCTATAACAAGAAAATATTTGAATCAAGGAAGGGAGGGAAGAGAGGGCGTTATATGGTTGTCGGTAAGGGAGAGAAGCCGCAAGAGAGGCATATCTGCATAAAGTTTCCTCCGTTGATCTCTCCTGATCGCTGGTCGCAAATTCAACAAAGAATAGAGCAACAAAAGCTAAAGCCTAAAAGGATCCATAAGGGCTATGAAGATCATTTTATGTTAGATGGCTTTGTTAAGTGCGGAGAGTGCGGGAGCAAGATCATCAAGCGCATGAAGGTAGAAAAGAATGGAAAACGGCGCTTCTATTATTGTTGTTATTGGGTAACGGCAGGGAATCAACAGAGGGCAATATCAGGGCGCAAGCCTTGTCATTTAAAATCGTCGGATGCGGATAAGGTCGATAGTGTTGTTTTTAGTCAGATCATGGAGATTTTAACAAGACCGGATGAGTTCGCCCAAACATGGTTGAAAGATTTAAATCTGGATGAATTGGAAAAAAAGGTTGGGCAGTTAACCCGCAGGGAAAAAGAATTGTCGCAACAGATCATGGAGGGCTTCCGCTATATAAAATCAACCAGCAATCCTGTTTTGAAGGAGAAGTATGTTGCAAAGCAAAAAGAAGATGAGGCCCTATGGCAAACAATCAGAGATGAACTGGAAAAAACAAAGAACGAATATGACCTTGCAATAAACAAAAAGGATCGCTTTGATCAATTCGCTCAGGGCCTGAATAAAAAGGGTATTGAAGGTCATATCAAATCGGTATTTGAGACAAAAGCCCTCTTCAAAGGATTTCTGCATTCATTGCCCTTTGCCGAGAAGAAGAGGATCGTTGAGGCGGTTGTCTGTCCCGAGAATGGAGGGCATTTTGAAATCTCATATATCCGCCCAGTAGATTTCCTTGGTCCGGAGGAAATGGAGGGCATGACAGAGGCAGAAATGATAAAACCCTTGAAAGATCGTGACTTGGCAATAATAGGGAAGTTTACTATTGATCTCAACAGGATAGAAAAAATTATACTAAGCCTTGATAGGAGCATTTTAAAAGAGTATATGAGTCCTTATTGAGGCGCCGAAAGGGATGAGGATACTCGTTGATGGAGGGGGCTCCTATAAAGGCCAATACGACACCGGCAGGTCGGTTCTTACGCCCGTCCTCCTCGCCAAAAAGATCCGGACAATCGACTATGTCATCAACACCCACCCGCATGGTGATCATATCGGCGGCCTTTTCTATATCGTTAAGAACTTTGACGTAAAACACTTTGTCACCGGCAAGTATTACATCAATGAAGGAATGTTTCTCGACATCATAAACATCCTGAGGATAAAGGGCGTACCCGTGGAACGATGGGAGGCCGGCGACCATTTCACATTTAACAGCATGCATATCGAAGTCCTTAGCCCCGACCGCGAAACCACCATTGAAAATCCCAACAACGCGTCGCTCGTCCTGAGGATCGCTTACGGCAAAAGGAGCTTCCTTCTCACCGGCGACATCGGATCAGAGGTAGAACACAAGCTGGTATTTTCGGGGATCGTTACAAAAACCGACGTTCTCAAGGTGCCGCACCACGGCAGCAAGTATTCCAGCAGCGAGCATTTCCTCTACACCGTCAGGCCTGATATGGCGGTAATAAGCGTGGGGAACGGCATCAAAGGCCTGCCGAGCAATGAGGCGCTGGGAAGATATAAACGGCTGTCGATCCCTGTATTGCGGACGGATATAAACGGATTTATCAGGATATGTACTGACGGAGAGAAGGTACGCTGCAATACAACACTGAATAGTAGATAGCTGTCAGCAGACAGCACACAGCCATCGGCTGAAACAAAAAAGGCTTTGGGCTGATAGCTGATAGCTGATCGCTGATAGCTGTTGATAGAAGATAGCAAGAAACATAAACCTGTCAGTCGTCAGGCTACTAAATCCATATATTCATAAAGAACGCCGTACCTCACTCCCTTTGCACTGACGATGCATTCGCTGAACCCGTAGAAGGACATCATCTCCCGGAGAAGAACGGCCCCCTGCAGAAGGATGTCTTCCCTCCCCTTCTCCATGCCCTTTACCGCCCTCCGTTCCGCTACGGTCATCTTTCGCAGCATGTCGATGGCACCGCATAGCATCCCGCCAGAGATCTTAAAGCCGTGGATCCTCTCCTTGTCAAAATATTCGCACGCACAGATAATGCTCGCGAGCGTCGTGATCGTTCCCCCGGTCCCGACAAGCACATCTGAGTAGCCAAGGAACTTTTTATCGAGAAGCGGCATTACATGATCGGCCGCCGCATTCACCTCTCTGTCTTCGGGGGGATCATTTTTTATAAACATCTCCGTCAGCTTCACTGAGCCTATCGGCAGCGACACAAAATCCTGCAGGGCCTCCCTGTCACCGGCAATGATCTCTGTGCTGCCTCCGCCGATATCAACAATCGTGAACCGTTCCCTGTCAGTAATGCTGTCGCTTTTCACCGAAAGGTAAGTGTAGCGCGCCTCGTCGCGTCCGCTTATAACGCGTACGGGAATTCCGCAACAATCTTCTACGAGATCTAAAAACTTCCTGCTGTTTTTTGCTTCTCTCAACGCGCTTGTGCCAACGCAGGATACCAGCTCCGCCCTGTGGGCCGCCATTATATCGGCATATTTCCGCAGGACCTTCAAGCCCCTGTCCATAGCGCCCCGCGATATACGGCCGGTCTCCTTCATGCCCTCCCCCAGCCTGACCGTCGTGGAGATGTCGTCAATCTCACGGAGGGCCTCCCCTGCATCAACGATCAGGAGCAGGATCGTGTTCGTCCCGATATCGATGGCAGCACATTTCATTTGACAACCTCACAGAAAACTACTTATGATAGCGTGCATGTTTGCTATCTCTTTTTTTGATATCAGCGGGCTGCTGGCATTCTCGGCCGGGCTCCTCTCTTTTTTCAGCCCCTGCATCCTGCCGCTCATACCATCTTACCTGATATTCATAAGCGGCATCACCTTTGATAATTATAACGAACTGCAAACAAAAAAATACAGAAAAGTTGTTTTGATCCATGCTGTCGCATTTGTGTTGGGGTTTTCCTTTGTATTCGTCTCCCTCGGCATTTCGTCTTCGATCCTCGGTAATTTCCTCACCGATTACCAGGACTATATCATAAAGGCCGGGGGCGTTTTTCTTGCCGTGATGGGCCTCTTCTATCTGAATATCCTGAAGATCCCTTTTCTCAACCAGGAAAAATTGGTCCGGCTTGAGAAAAAACCTATTGGTATTTTCGGGTCCTTCGTCATCGGTGCAACATTCTCCCTTGGCTGGACGCCCTGCGTCGGCCCCGCCCTCTCGTCCATCCTTATTGTAGCATCAACAACAAAAAAGATATCAGAGGGCGTTTATCTCCTCGGCCTCTATTCTATCGGCCTTGCCATCCCTTTTATCCTTTCTGCGTTTCTTTTTGACAAGCTCTTTTATTTCCTGAAGCGGTATGGTTTTGTAATGAGGTACTCTGCGAAGATCATGGGGGTCCTTCTCCTGGTCATGGGCGTACTGCTCGCCACTTCGTACTATACGACCCTGACGCTCAAACTGGGGCAGCTCTTTTCGTTCTGATAACACACAGCTTTCAGCACACAGCTATCAGCTATCAGAAAACAGCAAAAAAATGCCAACCGCGTTCTGCTGTAAGCTGGCTGCTGTGAGCTGATTTAAAAATCGAACTTTTTGAACTCGCCTTTGAACCTGTCCTTGAATTTCTTCAGGACCCTGTTTTCTATCTGCCGTGCCCGCTCCCTGGAGATGCGGAACCTGGTGCCTATCTCCTGCAGCGTCAAAGGCTCTTCTGAGAGCATCCTGTTCTCAAAGATAAAAAGCTCCTTCTCGTTCAGGGTCTTTTTAAATTCGGCCACCTTTTCTGTGATGATCCTGTTCTTTTCCTTATCGGCGACAATCTCCTCGACGTTTTCATCGGTTTTTATCAAGTCCATGATCGTATCATCGCCCTCGTCGTGCAGGGGAGCGCCCAGGGAGACATCTCCATAGGCCAACCGTTTCTGCATATCCTCAATCTCCCCTTCTTTCACGTCAAGGGTGCTCGCGAGGAGCTGCGGGGCGGGGAAGATGCCCAGCGCTTCGAGTTTTTGCTTCTCCTTGTTCAACCTGTAAAACAGCTTCCTCTGGCTCTGCGTTGTCCCTATCTTTACAAGGCTCCAGGAATCCATAATATGCTTAAGGATATACGCCCTGATCCAGAAAGAGGCATAGGTTGAGAATTTTGTTCCTTTATATGGATTGTATTTCTTCACCGCGTGGAGAAGCCCGACGTTTCCTTCCTGGATAAGGTCGAGGATGTTGAGGTAGGTGTTGTAATACTCAAGGGATATCTTGACGACCAGCCTCAGGTTCGACATGATAAGCTGTTGGGCAGCGTCCCTGTCTCTGTTTTCATAGACCTTCTTCGCGATCTCAAACTCCTCTTCTCTCGAGAGTACGCGGTATTTAGACAACTCCGAGAGATACCGTTTAAGGGGGTCGAACTGCGCGGGAAGAGCGCCTTCGTCTTCCGTCTTTACGAGGTCTTCCTGTTCGTCAAACACGATATCTTCCATGAAAGGTTACTTTGTTCTCCGTACCGCTATAAGCTCTGCGACAATGCTCACCGCTATCTCCTGTGGCGTCTCGGCGTGGATGTTCAAGCCTATCGGCGCATGGACGCCTGCCACGGCTTCCTCGTCAAAGCCGGCTTTCCGCATATGGTCCAATATTATCATGACCTTTCTTTTGCTTCCTATCATACCTACGTACTTCGTTTTCTTCCTCAAGACCTCTTCCAATACATGGGCGTCATACTGGTGCCCCCTCGTAACGATTGCCGAATACTCCTTTCCGGTAAAGCTAAGGCGATCGAAGACATTATGAAAATCATCGACTATGATCTCGGCGACGCCCGGGAAGCGCTCCCTGTTTGCGAATTCCTCCCTGTCATCAATGACAACAACATGAAAATCAACGATCGCAGCGATCTCGGCAAGAAACTGCGATATATGCCCCGCGCCGAAAATATAGAGCACCGATTGCGACTGGAGAGGCTCAATGACCGTTCCATTCACTATGCAAGGTTTCTTCTCCTGCAGATAACAACTCAGTTCTTTTATTTCTTTCTCCGGCAGCAAGTCCCCTTTTACAGCAAGGTCCTCTTCTATCAGCGTCTTTGAGAACGCGCCGCCGTTGAACTTCGTCGCGACAATGCCCGGTAAATCGTCCTGCAGCATCTCTCCGACCCTTTTATACATCCCTGCATATTTCTTTATGACCGGTTCAAGGAGGACGTCTACGTTTCCGCCGCAGAGCATCCCGTCAGCGGCTATCGCGTCTGAATCCATCCTTATATTAAGTATTTTTGGCTTGTTTGTATTCATTATGCTCATTGCTTCCCTGCACGTATCAGCCTCAAGCCTGCCGCCGCCGATGGTGCCGAAACATTTTCCATCTTCCGCCACCAGCATCTTAGCGCCCACATCTCTCGGTGCAGAACCGGCCCGGTAGATAACCGTTGCAAGTATACTGCCTTTGCCCTCTTTGAGATACTGTTCTATGGTTTCATAAATGTTCATTATCAAAGCTCCTGTAAACCCGTAAGTCGTGAATCGTAAGTCGTAAGGGGTAAGGGGTTAGATCGCCTGACGCCTCACGCCTGACGGTTTTTCATCGGTTCTGTTGTATGCGTGCATTATCCCTTCCAGCACGCCGCCGCCGATCGCCCTCGCCTTTTCGGTTATTGTGTAACACCATTGTTTTTTCCCGCGAGGATCTATATCCCCTATCTTCTCGTTGGCCGGAACCTTTATCTCGCGGATAAGCCCTCTGAGGACGCCGTCGAAAGGGGCCTCTACAGGGGCCTTATTCACGTAGGCCACGATCTCTCCTTTTTTCACACGATCACCGATATTTTTGTTGACATGCTTTACTGTTCCGGCTTGGGGCGACCGCAGCACCCGTTCTTTTGTGTATCCCATGACAGGCCCTGGAACTCCCGTGTGGGACTCTGCCGACCCCTTGTACATAACCCTGCCGAGGTCCTGTCCCCTGTTGCTTTCGACAACTACGTGTACGTCGGCAGGCGCGTTGAAGCCAGGTCCCACGCCGATTACGAGTGGCGCTTCACCCTTTTTTGTCCCCAGGTTTTTTTTTGCCATAATGGCATCAACGATCACGTCGGGCTTCAGTGCGGACACCGCCTTCCATTTGGGGTCTATGAGGACAGCGATCCGTTTTTTCTTCCAGGCACGTTCCACGTCTTTGACGTTATGAACCAGCTCTGCCGCAACGCCCTCTACCTTTGCCTTTCCTTCGTATACGCATTCGGAAAACGCAACCGTTCTCCTCACCGTGATAGGCTTCTGGATCTCTGTCATCACTATCTTTGTAATATTTGCCATAAAGAGCCTGCAGGCAATGCCGCTTGCCATCTCGCCGGCGCCCTTTATAAGCACTGTAATATCCTTCATATCGGAACCTCCGTGTTTTTTTCAGCAGCTATAACAATACCCAATAATCGAATACCCAAACAAAAAACGATACAGAGAAAAATCAGTTTGGTTATTAAAAAATTGGTTATTGGATATCATTTGGAGCTTGGTTATTGGTGATTGGTTATTCATTCTTTACTCATGGTCCTTTCCCGAAAAAACAGGTCGGATAATGGCAAACACTGCATTGCAGGCATAATCCTCCGTACGACAGTTTTACCATATCCTTTTTGTGCATCTTTTCGCCGGCCATGATCCGCGTAAGTATAATATCCATAACGGTATATCTGTTATAATAGATGCATGCCGGGGCGCCCAGGATATACTTTCCCTTCAGGCGCGCGACGAGGAACATGGCCCCGGGAAAGACAGGGGTCCCGTAGAACAAGACCTCCGCGCCGGTTGCCTCTATGCCATCCTTCGTCACATCGTCAGGGTCAACAGAAAGGCCTGCAGTTGTCATAACGATATCTGTCCCCATGTCAAGCTGCGCCAGGATAGCATCCCTGATCATCGCGATGTCGTCAGACACGATCTTTTTATCAACCACTTTCAACCCGTAGCCTTTTATCTTTTTCTCAACAACATGGGAACCGTCGGGTATCCTCCCGCTGTAAACCTCGCTTCCGGTGATCACCAGGCCTACCGTGAGCTGCCTGAAAGGGCTGATCCTTATAACGCCTTGCTCGCCTGTCCGCTCAACCTTTTTCAGCTCGCGCTCCTTGATATAAAGGGGGATGATCCTCGTTGCCGCAACAATATCGCCGGGCTTGACAGGGTGCCTGTTCGGGACCGTGCTCAAGAGAACGTCCTTGATCCTGTTCATCTCGTAGAGGTACCTGTCGTTGACATAAAAAAGCCCGTTCACCTTGCTTGTGATCTGTACCTTGCCTTCCTTTGGGGGCAATGGCTCCATGTGCTCATCCATAATGGCCTGCGCTATCCTCATGCCCGCCTCGTTCTCATGCACCCCCTTGATCTCACCCTCAAAAACATAGAGGCTCCTTTTGCCGAGGTCCAGGAGCTTCTCTATGTCCTCTTTCTCAATGACCTTTCCTCTCCGGAACGCGACGTCCTTCTTCTTGCCGGGAATGATCTCGGTGATATCATGGGCAAGGACAGTGCCGAGCGCCTCTTCAACGTTTACCTTTTTCAACTTTGTAACCCCTTTCTCTTAAAAGATTGATCTCTTCTACTGAATCAATATCAAAGATGTTTCCTTCTTCACCCTCTATGTATAGCACATCTTCAGAATGTTTTTCTATAATTTCCCTTAACCCTCTGTCGCCCTCGAGAAGCGCGATCTCGTCGCCATAGCGCTGAATATCGATGAGGACCGGATGCCCTTTTTCGCCTTTGAATAAGGGCAGTACGATCGGGGCTTGTTCCGCAAAAAATGCCTTGATCATCACGTCTACGATCTCATTGGCGACAAAAGGCTTATCTCCAAGCTGAAAAAAAACACCCCGCGCCTTTGCAAGAAAGGGCAGCGAAGCCTTAACAGAAGTTGACATGCCTTTTGCGTGATCCTTGTTGTGAATAATTTCCAGGGGAAACCCTGCAAGTTCCCGCGTGATCGCATCAGTCGCATTCCCCGTCACAACAATGACCTTCCCTATGGAAGGCCGCAGGAAAGGCGCTAAAGCCCTTCTGATGACCGTCTCGCCATCTATCGCGACGAGAAGCTTATTGTATCCAAGCCTGCTTGACGCCCCCGCGGCAAGAACAACTGTATAGATCGGCTCCATAATACCGGCTGAACGACTATCGTCGGCCTTTTTCAAGAGCCTGGTTGAGGCTGTTCAAAAGCTTGTCAATGTCGATGCCATGTATCTCAGCTCCTTGCTGGATGTCCTCAAAGAGAGCAGCCTGGCATCCAACGCAGCCCAACCCGTATTTTTCGAAGACCGGGATAGTCTCCGGATATTTTTTTACGATTTCTTCGATTGGCATCTTCTTGTCGATCATCCATCAAACTCCTTCAAATTTTTCCGTCAGGACCTGAGTAACAGCTGACGGTTGACAGCTTCCTTGCGCTTCAAAAGACTTCCGCTGAAAAGATATAAATTTGAATGTCTTTTGACTTCCACGCATCTTTCGGAAGCCCCGCCTTGTAACAAGTGTGCTCGAGAAAGGCCGTCCTGTCCAGGCCATATTCTGTAGCGACCTGCGGGAGCAAAAGGCCTGAATATGCGCCTTTCTCGATGTACAGGCCATGTATGCCGACCTTTATCTCGTTCACGTCGTCGATCTTTTTCATCGGGGTGAGGACAGATATTTCTATATCGATATCCTCCCATTCATTCTTGCTGACGGGACTAAAGCGGGGATCGTGGAATGCCGCCTGGATTGCCATCTCCCGGATCGTTTCATGGAGAGGCAGAAAGCCCTTTATGTACCCTATGCAGCCCCTAAGCTTGCCCCGGTTCTTCACGGTTACAAAGGCGCCCCTTTTCTCTTTCAGGATTGCCGGTATCCCCGAAGGCTCCTTGTCTGTACCGAAGAGAACGCCTTCTATCGTATCGCGCGCTATCTGTTTAAGCTGGCCCCTGTCTTTTTCGGAAAGATCCACCGGCAACACCTGTCAGGACTTATAAAATACTGCCGATACATAGCCGACAACGGCGCTTCTGTCACCGGAGACGTCGCCTGAATTGGCGTATTTCATTACCCGGCTGTGTTGAGCGCCGAGCTTATCCGATACCATCATCGTCGTAAGCATCGGCCCGGCGCCGCACGCCTCTCCCTTGTCCTCATTGAGATCTTTGACCATGCCCGGAACATCAAAATCTTCGAGATGGCCTACAAGAACACTATCAAGCTTTACCGCCGTCGAATATGGGTGGTAATGAGACAGGTCAGTGCTTCCAACGACGAGACATTGCCTGCGGCCCCTACGGATCACGCCCTCAATGCAATCTGATAGCGCGACGCACAGGTCAACGGTCTGGGTGCCCATGATCAGCGGAACAATGGTAAAATCTTTCAAGGCCGACTGCAAAAAAGGGATCTGTACCTCAAGGGAGTGTTCGCCCTTATGGGCTTCAACAAACGGCCTTATTACAGCCGACGATCTTACGAGATCTGCGACGGCCTCCTCATCGACCCCTACCAGGCCAAGGGGCGTTTTGTAGCTGCCCTTTTCCATGACGGCAACCCCTTCAAAATGTATCCTGTGGCTTGGCGCCAGCACTATAACCGTATCAAATGGCTTGTTCACAATTGTCTTAAAGCCGTATGCCGCCACCTGTCCGGAATACATGTACCCTGCGTGCGGCGCAATTATGCCGGTAATCTCACCGGGAACGGGGGGGACGTCGGCGCTCCTGAAGTATCTTTCTATATCCTTTTTGAGCGCTCCCGGGTCATCAGGATAAAACATGCCGCTTACTGCCGGTTCTCGCACAAAACCCATAGATCGCTTCCCCTGGAATTTATTATACCACATATGGCATACTATATAAACAACACGCGGGGCAGTTTTTTCGAACAAAATCAAAATACCGTGTGGTATAATCTCTTTTATGCATCTTCGGACGCCGGTAATATTTTCCATCAACAACCGGGAAAATAAAAAGATCCGCCTGTCCTTAACAATCATATTATCATGCATGTTGCTCATGATCGTCGCGGTGAAAAGGACGGATGCCTCAGAAAAGATCCATATTGGAGTTTCAGAGGATGTCATGCTTCTCCCATGGGGCATCGTCCTCCCTGCACGTGTCGATACAGGCGCCGCATCATCATCCCTCGACGCAAGGGATATAAAAATAAAGGGCAATACCGTAACGTTTAAATTAGCTCCGCAATACAGCGGCATCGAATTGAGCCTTCCCATTGTAAAACGGAAAACGATAAGGTCTGCCGAAGCACGTGAAAGAAGGGTCGTCGTGGAACTTGAGATCTGCATAGCCTCAAAACGGCTTCGCGTAAAGGTCAACCTGAATGACCGCTCCGGCGTACAGTTTCCGATGCTTCTCGGAAGGAACATCCTTATGGAGAATTTTGTAATCGACTGCGCTCAGACAAAATGCACCGTCCCTGACTGTCCAGAGGCGCCGCCACGATGAAACGCCCTGCGCTTCTGCTGGCATTCAGCCTTTTCATTATCACCGCCGTTCTTCTTCTCTACCGTATCTTCGGCCTCGGGTATCCTGCTCTGCCGGTAACTACAGGGAAGGCATTCCATTTCAAGTTTGACGGACATGTCAAGAGCGACGGCGGCAGCGCGACCCTCTCCATCGCCCTGCCGTCAGAGCGGGCAGGGCTGATCATATCAGAGGAGAATTTCGGCTCGGGATCACTAAGCTTCAACCTCTTCAGAAAAGAGTCGGGGCGGTACGGGGTGTGGACCGGGCAGACAGACCGCGACGGTGAGATTGCATCGTATCGTGCGACAATCCTCTTGCGCTCCCCCGGAACCGCAAAGCCCAGGCCCCCTGCTTTGAACAAATACCCGCCATTGACAGGTAAAGATGAACAGGCAGCGGCTGAAAAGATCACCGAAAAGATCAAACCTCTTCCCCTTCCGGAGAGGATCGTGGCCATCCTGGAGTTGATCCGAGACGCCGGTGAAAGGTCTTCCCCTGAGCTTATGCTCCTTAAACGCATGGAGGAAAGCTATGACCGTCCAACCCTGCTCCCTACGCTCTTCAGGGCGGCATCGGTCCCCGCAAAGGTTGTCGACGGCATCAGGCTCGCCGAGGGCATCGTCACAAAACCCCTTGCCTGGATAGAAGCATGGAACGGACAGGCATGGGAAAGCCTCAGCGCTGACGGAAAGGAAACGCTGAAAGACCAGTCCACGCTTTTGCCGCTTACCTACGACGGCGCACCTGTTGTGCATGTCTCGGGCGGCGAGATCAGCGATATCCGCTGGGACATCAACCGGCAGGTCGTCGGCCAGTGGCGGTACAATTATGAACATATCAGCCGTTCGGAGCGGTTTCTCGACCGCTGGTCGCTTTTTCGCCTTCCCACCGAATTTCAACAGACCTTCCGCATCCTTCTCCTCGTACCCATCGGCGCCCTCCTCATATGTATACTCCGCAATATAATCGGTTTTCCAACATTCGGCATATTCATGCCCGTCCTGATGGCGCTCTCATTCCGCAATACGGGGCTGACATACGGGCTTTCCATATTCGCAGGCGTCATCCTGATCGGTTATGCTGCGCGCCGCTTTCTTGACCGGCTCCGCCTCCTTCTCGTACCCCGCATGTCCGTGCTGCTCACGCTGGTCATAGTTTCTTTTACGCTCCTTGCCCTTTTCGGCAACAAGTTCGGGCTGCGCCAGGTTATGGCGGTCGGCCTCCTTCCCTTCGTTATTCTCGTCATGACGATAGAACGATTTTTTGTTGTTGTGGAAGAGCACGGGATCCGTACCGCATTGCAGACCTCTGCGGGGAGCGCTGCAGTTGCCTTCATCACGTACCTCATCATCAGTTCGGAAACGCTCCAGCTGACATTCTTCATATATCCTGAGCTTCTTCTTGCCGTAGGCGCCCTGCAGATCCTCGTCGGCAGATACACCGGCTACAGGCTTTCAGAGCTTTCCCGTTTTCGGGAATTTCGCAGCCCATCATGATAGGAAAGGCATTTCAACAGCTGAGAGATGCGGGCGTTCTCGGCATCAACAATCGTAATGCCGAATATATTATGCGCTGCAATCCGCGATCCCGTTACCCCCTTGTGGACAACAAGGTGCTCACCAAGGAGCTTGCAAAGCAATACGGGATACCGACCCCTGTACTTTTTCACGTCATCAAGAACCACGGCAGCATGAAGAATCTCAAGACGATGCTGGAGGGCATAAAAGAATTTGTTGTCAAGCCTGCAAGCGGTTCCGGAGGGAGCGGCATCATCCTTATCACGGAACGCACAGAAAAGGTATTTCTTACGCAAAGCGGAAAGGCGGTCGCTCTTGAATACCTGGGCTACCACATATCGGACATCCTTTCAGGCATATTCTCACTGCAAGGGCAGGAAGACCATGCAATCATAGAATCCCTTATTCATCCCGACCAGGTCTTTTCCGCCGTTACCTACCAGGGAGTTCCCGATGTGAGGATCATCGTTTACCGGGGCGTGCCTGTGATGGCGATGGTGCGGCTCCCGACAAAGGATTCCGACGGAAAGGCAAACCTTCACCGCGGCGCGATAGGCGCAGGGATCAAACTTGTGACAGGACACACGATCACCGCCGTCCATAAATCACAGATCGTCACGCACCATCCCGACACGGGCAACCCGGTAAGCGGCCTAAAGGTGCCCCACTGGGACACAATGCTTTCCATCGCCGCGCTCGCCACCGATATGACAGACCTGTGCTACGTAGGTGTCGACATTGTCATCGACCGGGACCGGGGCCCGGTGCTTCTTGAACTGAATGCCCGTCCGGGCCTTGCTATTCAGATGGCGAATAAGGGCGGCTTATTGAAAAGGCTTGAAAGTGTTGATGCGGCGCCGGCAGAAATATTTACGACACCGGAAAAACGGATCGCCTGGGCGAAGGAGAACCTGTGAAAGCGGCTCATGGCTTATGGCAGATAGCTTATGGCAAATCCTAAATCCGAATATCTAAGCACTAAACAAATGCAAATGTTATAATGTTCTAAGCTCAAAATATATTCAAAGGCATTCGTTTTGAACATTTAATATTTGAATTTTGATATTGTTTCGGATTTAGATATTAGGACTTCGTGCCTGGTTGAATATGATGAACGCTAAAAATCCAAAGAGATCGGCTGCGGTCATATTGCTGAAAGATGAAAAACCTCGTGGGCTGGAGGTCTTCCTCTTAAAGCGTTCAGAACAGCAAAAGTTTATGGCAGGCGCATATGTTTTTCCGGGCGGGATCATGGACAAACAGGACAATGACCAAAATCTCCCTGTCCGCTGCAGGGGCATATCGCCAGCAAAAACACATGAAGCGCCCGGGAAAGCGCTTTCAGAAGAGGACGACCTTGCCTTCCGGGTAACGGGCGTCAGGGAACTCTTTGAAGAAGCAGGGGTTCTTTTTGCCGTACGTGGAACCGGCGCGCCCGTCGCTATGGACGATGCGTCCGTTCAACAACGCTTCGACAATTACAGAGAGCTCCTCCTGAAGGGCGAAATCACCCTTGCACACCTGGCAGAGAAGGAGGATCTTATCTATACCATCGATGAGTTTGCCCACTTTGCCCACTGGATCACGCCTGAGGGACAACCTCTCAGGTTTTATACGCATTTTTTCATAGCAGCCATTCCTGAATTCCAGAAAGCTCGCGCTGACGGGAAAGAGACAACGGAAGGACGATGGATCTCCCCGCATGATGCGCTGGAAGAAAACCTCAGGGGCGCCATGACCCTCATGCCGCCCACCATTGCAACCCTCGAAAACCTTGCCCGCTTCACAACTATCGGCGATGTTCTCCTTTCATTAAAATACAGAGAAACAACAAGGGCTGTCCAGCCTGTCTCCGTTGATCTGCCCGGCCAGGCGTTCGTTGTCTTTCCATGGGATCCCGATTTTGAAGGCTACAAAAAGGGCATCGTACCTGAGAATATAGACCACGGAAGGCTTTCAATGCCATCGGACACCTCTACCCGCATCCTCTTTAAAAACGGGCTCAGCCTGCCGTACTGTAAAAGCAGTATATCGTAGTTCGTATATCGTATATCGAAAAACCCGTAAGGCGTTAGTCGTAAGGCGTGAGTGGATTAAAGCGTAGCGCAGAGGGCATGGAGCCATAGCGGGACGCCTGTGAGTCATCGCAATGACAATGTAATAAAAAACCCTTGGCTCTTTGCTCTCAGTTCTTTGCTGCAGTTACCCCTTACGCCTCACGCCTTACGACTAACGAGATTCTCCTTGACCTTTCACCTTTCACATCCTCTATTCATTGATTATCTTCTTTTAGTTGCACAAAATAATTATAGGGTATATAAGAATATAAGGTCGCACAGAACAAAGTAAAATTTGAATGCGGAGGTAGGTCATGCAAACCGTCAAAGAAATTCTTCACTCGAAAGGACATGACATCTGGTCGATATCACCCTACGCCACGATGCTGGAAGCGCTGAAGCTCATGAGCGCAAAGGATATAGGCGTCCTCGTTGTCGTTGACGGCGGCCGGCCGGTAGGGATCCTTTCGGAAAGGGATTACGCAAGGAAGGTGGTTCTCCTGGGCAAAAAATCAAGTGAAACCGCCGTGAAGGACGCCATGACTTCAAAATTCCATTCGGTCAGGCCCGATGACACCGCAGAACAATGCGTCAAGCTCATGGTCGCCAAGGATATTAGGCATCTCCTCGTCTTCGACGGCGAGAAACTGGTAGGGATCCTGTCGATAAAAGACCTGGCAAAAACCCTCATACCGGGAGGAGAGAACTGGGCGTCGCCTTCTCTGCTCGACACGTGAGACAAGCCGCAAAGCGGAAGGTAAGAAGGTGAGAGAGTGAGAAGAGCAGAAAGCAAAGTAGCCCTTAAGATCCAAAGGACAAGAGGCTAAAACAAAGACGGCTCGCGGCTTATAGCTGACAGCTGATAGCTGACGGCACATGCCATAGGGCTTGCCGGCCTGCATATCTGCAAGCCGGCAAGTAATGCAAGAACCAATAGCTGATATTGGGGGAGGGTTACCGGGACATCCACAAGCGAATGTCCCGGTAACAGTTCATGATGCTCTTTTCTTCTTCTCTTTTTCCTGTTTTCTCTTCTCTTCGTCTCTGATCTCGCGCCTCAGCAGCTTGCCCACTTTCGATTTGGGAAGCATATCCCTGAACTCTATATAGCCAGGGATTTTGTACGGGGCAAGCCTGTCACGGCACCACCTGGTAAGTTCGGCGCTGCCGATGCCCTTGGCGTCCTCCTTCAGGACAACGATGGCCTTGATCCTCTCGCCGACCTTCGGATCGGGGATGCCGACAACGCAGGCGCCGATGACCGTAGGGTGGTCCTGAAGAACCGCCTCGACTTCCGACGCGGAGACCCTGTATGCCTTGTATTTGATGATGTCCGCGGTCCTCTCAACGAATTCGAGCTCGCCTTCTTCATTCATTTTCACGAAGTCGCCCATCCTGTAATAGGTCTCTCCGTAGATCTCGACATAAGAATAGCTCGTCTCTTCAGGCTTGTTCAGGTATTCCTTGATAGGGTACGGCGAGGTGACGCACAGCTCACCGAGCTCCCCTGGCGGAAGCTTTTCCAGCGTCTCCCTGTCCACAACGATCGACTTTCTCGTTTTGAGCGGCTTTCCGATCGTCGTTGCGGAAGGCTCCTTGGACAGCGGGCTGTACGTAACGTGGCCTATCTCTGTTGATCCATAGACCTGATACAAAGGCACCCCGTATTTTTCCTTCCATGTCTTAAAAACCTCTACGGGCAGGACATCGCCCCCGCAGTAACAATATCGAAGCGAGCTGAGGTCATACTGGTCGAGCCGGTCATTCTCAAGTATCATCCTGTACAGGGCCGGAACGCCGAGCATCCATCGCGCCTTATAGCGCTCAACGGCGGACAGTACAGGATCCACTTCGGGGATCGGCATGAGCACCACCGTATTCCCGTAATTGAAGCCGAAGGCGATCATGAAGCCCTTTGCCATGATATGGAAAAGGGGGTTTATCATGAGCACCACATCGCTGCCTTCATGAATGAACTCGCCGATCACATCGTCCATAATGTCCCGGATATAAGAGACCTCGCCGATATGGTTGCCGGGCACGCCTTTCGGAAAGCCCGTTGTGCCGCCCGTGTACATAATGTAAGAAAGGTCTTTCGCGGGATCGATCTCAACGGCAGGCGGCTTGGTCACGCCGCTCTTCAGAACATCCATAAAAAAATGGACCTTTTCATTTGCCTCCACGTTCCCTTTCGGGACCTTGTCAAACATATGGGCGACCAGGCGCTTCCATGGAGAGACGAGATCTATGAGGTTCGTGACGATGACCCTTGCCAGATTGGTTCTCTCCATTACCTCTTTCACGTATACATAATTTGTGTCAAGGCATATGACCGTATCGATGCCGGCGTCCTTGATCATATACTCGATCTCGAAGGCCGTGTATATCGGCGACACCGGCACGGTGACCGCCCCGATCCTGTTTATCGCAAAATTCGAGATGATCCACTGAGGGCTGTTTGAGATATAGAGCATTACCCTGTCCTGCTTTTTTATGCCGAGATTTAAAAGGCCCGTTGCAAATTTATCGACGAGCGTCTCGAGATATCCGTATGTGAACCGTTCCCCGAGATATACAAGAGCGGCTTTGTCCGAATACTTTTTACACATCTCGTAAAAACGGGAGAAGGTATACTCATGTTCAAAGGATCCCATATATGTGCCCCTTATACACCAAAATATGCAGCTTTCACGTCCGGGTTGTCCATCAACTCTTCCCGCGTGCCGGCAAGAACGCTCGAACCGTTCTCAAGGATGTATGCAAAATCTATGATGGGCATAACGGGCCGTGCGTACTGCTCTGTAACGATGATAGAAATTCCCTTTGTATCCCTTATCGCCTTCGTTCCATTGATAACGATGTCCTGATACGCAGGGCTTAATCCCATGAGCGGCTCATCGAGGAGAAGGACCTTCGGGTTCGCCATGAGCGCTCGTCCGATCGCGAGCATCTGCTGCTCGCCGCCGCTCAAGAACCCGCCCTGTCTCTTCAGGTGGTCTTTCAATCGCGGGAAAAGGTCCAGCACGTAGTCTATATTCTCTCTTGTCTCCCTGCTGGTGGCAAGGTACGCTCCTATCTTCAGGTTCTCCATGACCGAGCTCTCTGCGAATATCCTTCTTCGCTCAGGGCAGAGAACGATGCCCATCCGAGCACGCTGGTGCGGCTCAATGGTCGTTACATCGTTGCCGTTAAAAAATACCCTTCCGAACACAGAGATCCGCTCCCCGCCGCGCATATCTTCCTTTTTCTTGATGTCCAGGACGATACCCGAGAGGGCATACATGAGCGTGCTCTTCCCAGCGCTGTTTGAACCGAAGACACCGACGATCTTTCCTTCATCGCAGGTTATGCTCACGTTGTTAAGCGCTATCATGTTTTCATAAAAGACCATAAGTTCAAAGGCTTCAAACATCGTGTCTATACCTCTTCAGTTCCAAGATAGGCTTCCCTCACCCTCTTGTCCTCAATGACAAAAGAAGGCTCGCCTTCGGTGATCTTTTCGCCAAAATTAAGCGCCATGACCCTCGTTGCAACCCTGAAAAGTTCCCGCAGCCTGTGTTCGACCATGATAAGCGTGATGCCTTCGTCCCTCATCTTCTCGATGAGGGGAAGCATGCCGGCGATCTCGCTCATGCTCAAGCCCGAAAAGACCTCGTCGCAGAAGATGATCTCGGGCCGCAGCGCCATGCACCGTGCCAGCTCAAGCCTCTTCTGATAGCCAGTCGGCAAGGTCGAAGAGAGTTTGTAAGGGACGCGCGAATCCCTTTCGAACCCGATCTCCTCGAGAATATCCACTGCCACGGTATCTCTGTCGCCATGCTTTCCTCCGCCGCGCCATCCACCCGTCTTTCTTGCCCTCGGCGACCAAAGCGGGATGATGAGGTTCTTATACGCCGGCAGCGAATAATAGGGCCTCATGATCTGGAATGTCCTTGCGATCCCCGCGTCGGCGATCTTGTGCGGCTTCCAGCCTGTTATCTCTTTCCCTTTGAAATATACCTGGCCGGCAAGCGTACTTATAAACCCGGTGATGCAGTTTATAATGGTGGTCTTGCCGGAGCCGTTCGGCCCTATGATGCCGAATACCTCGCCCCTCTGGACATCAAAGCTGACATCCATAAGCGCCTTCAGGCCGCCGAATGATTTTGAAATACCTTTTACTGAAAGTATCGGTTCTTCGCTCATACCTTCACCCACCGTTCAAACTGGTGATACTTTCTTTGCATGAATATCATTAGCCCCTCGCTCTTGAAGACGATGAATCCTGTGAGTATGATGCAATAAATAACGATACGGAACGTCCCGAAGGCCCTCAGGATCTCTGAAAGCGGCACAAGGATAAAACTTCCTATCAACGCGCCTACGAGCGTGCCTCCGCCCCCGATGACAACAGAGGCGATGGGGATAATGGAAAAATCAAGTGCAAAAAGGGAGATACCGGCCCACATGTAAAGGTGCGCCATATAGGCGCCTCCAAAGCAGCCGATCAGCGATGCCACAAAAACAGCAAGGATCTTCATGCGCGTAACGTCGATCCCCGAGGCCCTCACCGACTGGTCGTTGTCCTTCACGCCGCGCAGCACAAGGCCTATATCCTGGTTGACAAATCGCCTCATAGCGAAAAGAAAACCGATGACTACCAGGATAATTATATAATGCTCAACGTACTGGTTCGCAAAGCCATCCACCCCCGTGATCCCGTTGGTACCGCCAAGGATGTCCAGCGCCTCGATGATACGTGTAAAAAGCAGGGGGTACATGAGCGTCACAATGGCAAAATAAACACCCCTGAGCGGCAAGCACGGTATAAGGCATAGCGTACAGAATGCGGCGCCGGTGATGGTGGCGCATGGAATAGCAAGGTATGTAGGAAAGGAAAGATACACATTGTAGATCGCCGAAAAATATCCTCCCACACCGGTCAAAAAGGCACCCCCGAGACAGACAAGCCCCACGTAATTTGCAAGAAAATCAAAAGAAAGGGCAAGGAGGGCATAGACGAACATGATGTTGATGACCCTTTTCCAGTAAGGCGCAAGCTCAAAGATAAAGGGGAGCGCCAGGACGCCTACGATAAGAAGCAGCCTGGGACCCATGAGATATAAGATCTCACGGTAGGAGGAGATCGCATAGAGACCCTCCGTACGGACCTTGAGTCCTCTGTCGATCCTTTCTTTTCGCATCATTTCCATAGGCTACACCCGTTCCTCAAGTTCTTTCTGCTTGCCGAATATCCCTGAAGGCTTGACGAGCAGTGTAACAATGATCGCAAGGAGAGCTACGACCATCTGATAATGTGTAGAGATAAAGGCCTCTGTAAGGATCTGGGCAAAACCGATCACGAAAGAAGCAACGATAGTTCCCCCCCAGCTTCCCAGCCCCCCGATAACGCAGACTGCAATGGCAAAGATCAACACATTGTATCCTGTCTCTACAACGATATTGCCGAGAGGCAGGAGCAGTACTGCGGCAAAACCGGAAAGCGCCGACCCGATAGCAAGGGACACAATAGCGGTCATATCGGAATTGATCCCCAGCATCATCGCCGCCCTTTCGTCCTGGGCAATGCCGCGCAAGGCAAGGCCGATCTTCGTGTAACGCGTAAAAACATAGAGAGAGACGAAGGTTAATATTCCAACACCCACAATGATAAGACGCTGGTAATCGACGCTCACATCAAACAAATTCACCGAGCCCGCCATAAATGTCGGGAGGGTGAAGGTGCCGCCCCTCAGCCCTCCCCATCTCAACCCTTCCAGGATAGCGAGCCCTATTGCATATGTTGCGATGATCTCCGATATCTCCATCCCCCTGATGCGGATCAGTATGAACCGGTAGATCAAGGCCCCCACAACGGCCGTGAGGCCGATGGCGGCAATGATCGCAAAGGGGTAAGGAAAACCGGCGAACTTGTTGATAAACAGCCATACGAGGTACCCTGATAAGATATAGAGGGCGCCGTGGGCAAAATTCGGCACCCTGCTGATGCTGTATACCAGGGTAAACCCCAGCGATATCAAGGAAAGGGTAATGCTGTTAATGATGCCGTATATGATGATATGCATACCTGTCCTTTTCCTTTTATTTCATCCAGGGCGGCAGCAGCACTTTCCCTGCAGCGGCCTTAGGCGGAAACACCTGCACCCTGTTTCCCTGCTGCCATTGAATAATGCCGGTGACAGCGCCCTCTTTCGGATCCAGCGAGGGAATGATCTGGTGCGATTTCTTGTCAAAGCGCATTCTGCCGTATACGCCCATGATGTCGCTGTTCTCGAGGCCTTTGATGACTGCCTCGGTATCAACTGATCCGGCCTTTTCGATGGCGTCTTTCAACTGGTAGACAGCCATATAGCTTGACGATGTGCCGTAGCCCTCAGGCTCCAGGCCCCATTTCTTTTTATAGGCATCTGAAAATTTCATTGTCCACGGCGTTATCTTTGCCGGCGCATTTCCGCCGTTGACAAGGTTCACGATCAGGTATTCGCCGCGGCCTGCCGAGGCCTTCCAGAAGCCCGGCTGCTCCGCTGCACACACAAACCCGACGGGAAGCGATTTCAGCTTCATATCGCTCCACTGTTTCAGGAGCACCGCGCTCTCTGGCATATCCATCCAGATAAAGAGTATCTGGGCGCCGAACTTTGCGGAATCGTTAAGCCCGACGGAGTAGTCCGTTGTCCCTGTGGGGTATATCTTCGTGTCAGAGACCTTCCATCCCTTGGCAGCAAGCCCCTTCTTCATTGCCTCTCCGCCCGCTCTCGCGTGCGCCACGTCCTGCACCATGACGGCGGCCTTGTCAAAACCGTGGGACTTCCTCAAGTCTTCAAGCATGGTGATGAACTCATTCATCATTACGCCAACGTGGCTCGTGTTCCTGAAGCAGTATTTGTATTTATCATAATTATCCGCAATCTTTTTCTGATAGGCTGGCGTAAGAACGCCTGTCGTCAGGATGCTTACCTTCTTATATTTGTTGAGCAGGTCCATGGCGGCGAGCGCAGCCTCTGAACGGACAGGGCCCCCGATGATGAAATCCGCTTTCTTCTCGAGAATAAGCTTTTCAAGCCCGAGCAATGCCTCGCTGACAGGAACGCCGGGCTCGAGGTCTCTCGTATCGATGACCTCTACGGCAAAAGGCCTCTTCTTGCCTTTGACGTTCACGCCGCCCGCCTTGTTGATCTCTTCCACGGCAAGCTTTATCCCCCTCTCGGCATCCCAGCCGTAGAGGAAAGCGGTGGCAAGCGGAGCCCCGATCACGATCGGCTTCTCAGCAGCAACGGACGGCAGAGGAACCGCAAAAACAATGAACATTAAAATTGTAATAAAAAAGACCAATCTTCTCATAATAACCCCCTCGTTTTTTGATTTGTACCCCTATCACTCAGTGATGTGCCATTGGTGTTACTATATGATAAGCAATAATTATGCCGAAGAGCGTGTCACCATAGTATATTAAATTATTTCAATGGGTTAATAAAGTAGAGCGATCGTATGTCGCACTGCCTCTGAATTATTCTTTCATTATTTGAAATTTTTTTTCAATTTACGGTCCATCGTACACGAAAAACCGGCAGGCGTAATTTTTATTTATTGGTTTTTACCGTATGCTTCGGGGCTTTGGACTGGCTTATCTTCCTGATCTCTTTTTTCAGAAAACCTTCTGATACCTTTAACATTTCACTGGCTTTCTTCAAGTCCCAGTTCGTCCGGTTAAGGACCTGAAGCACATGCTCGTTCCTTATCTGCCGCAGGGTTTTCATAATTACAGATAAGATATACTGCAATTAAGATGCCAGCGCAGAATAAGGGGCATCCCTTATGGTGAATAAGGGTGTATGGAGATGCCGTATTCCTTGAGCTTCTGCCGCAGCGTGGGACGTGATATCCCGAGAAGCTTGCAGGAATTTCCGAGATGCCAGCGGGCGTGGCTTAGCACCTTCAGGATGTGTTCCTTTTCGATCTCCTGGAGGCTTAATATATTCAGAGCGTCCTTTCCCGCTGCCGCCTTGTCTTCCCTGCCAAGCAACGGAGAGATAAATTCATCGAGGATAACCTCGCCCTGCGTGGTGATCGCCGCACGGGTAAGGATGTTCTCAAGCTCCCTTACGTTGCCCGGCCAGTCATAATTCATAAGCCTGTGCACGGCCTTCTCTTCAACCCTTTTGATGCTCCGGTGCAGTTCCGCATTGATCTTCCTGATTATATATTCAATGAGAAGCGGGATGTCGGATCTCCTCTCTCTTAAAGGGGGGACATCTATGGCCGCTACGCTGAGCCTGTAATAAAGGTCTTCCCTGAAGCTTCCGTTCTTGACCATCTCTTTCAGGTCCTTGTTCGTCGCCGCGATGACCCTTGCATTCGATTTGAGGTTTTTTTCGCCGCCCACGTGCTCAAACTCCTTCTCCTGAAGGAACCGCAGCAATTTTGCCTGCAGCTCAAAGGGTATCTCGCTTACCTCATCGAGGAATATCGTTCCGTCGCCTGCAAGCTCGAATTTTCCTTTCTTCGAAGCGATGGCCCCGGTAAAGGAACCTTTCTCATGTCCGAAAAGCTCGCTTTCAAGCAGCGTTCCCACAATGGCAGAGCAGTTGATGGCGAGGAGGGGCTCGTCCTTGTAAGGGCTGTGATAGTGGATTGCCCGCGCGATAAGCTCCTTCCCCGTGCCGGTCTCTCCCTGGATCAGGACTGTGACCATATTTTCCGAAAGCAGCCCTATGGATTTGAATATCTCCTTCATGGTCCTGCTCTTCCCGATTATCTTTCCCTTCTCGTACATAGACGACGGGTCAAGCGAGATCGCATCGGCGCCGCGCCTTAAGCTTCCGACCTTTAATGCCCGGTCGATGGCCTTTTCCAGCTCTTCAATGTCGATAGGCTTCGGGATATATTCGCAGGCGCCGAGCTTCATTGCCGTGATCGTCGTCTCCATGTCGTGGAACGCGGTAATTATGATAATATTTTTTTCGCTGTGCCTTTGCCTGAGCTCCTGCAGGACATCGAGGCCATTTTTGTCCGGCAGGCGGATATCGAGGATCACTATATCGGGACCGAACGAGGCGTTCTTTTTTATCCCCTCGGCCGCGGAAAGCGCGCAGCACACATCGTAGCCCTTCTCGCTCAGGAACATCTCAAGCGATTCGAGGAGGGATTGTTCGTCATCGATGATAAGTATCTTCTTTTTCCTCATGCCGTTTTCCTGGCCGGTATTGTGAGTGACACGTGTGTCCCCTGGGGCTTTCTCGGTACCGTATGCACGGTCCCCCCATGCGCCTCCATTATCTTCTTTACGTTGGAAAGCCCGAGCCCGGTCCCTTTTTTCTTGTTGCTGAAAAATGGGTCGAAGATGTAAGGCAGGTCCTCCGGGCTTATGCCGGGGCCATTATCAAGGATCTCTATCTGTATCGTCCCTTTGTCTTTTGCTTCGTGTTTGGTGATGATGATGATCTCGCCGCCGGCCTGCAGCGCCTCGACAGAGTTGAGGATCACATTGATTATCGCCTGCTCTACCCTGTCATGGTCCAGAAGGATACCGGGGATATCTTTCCCGTATCTCTTTTTTACGCGTATGCCCTTTTCCTTCATCCTCACATCCACGATCTCAAGGCATGAATCGATAATGCCGTGAATGGAGACGGGGTCGAGGTTGATCCTTATGGGTTTCGCAAAGTTCAGCATCTCGTCGAGTATCCTTTCGAGCCTTGACGTTTCGCTGAAGATGATCTCCATGCGCCTCTTATCGTTGCCGTTGAATTCCGTATTCTTAAGGATTATCTGGCTGTTCATCTTTACCGATGACAGGGGGTTCCTTATCTCGTGCGCCAAGGACGTGGTGAGCTTCCCGATGTGGGCAAGGCGCTCGGATTCCCTGATCCTCCGTTCGGTCTCCATCCGTTCCGTAATATCACGGCAGATCCCCGCTACCGCTTCTTTGCCCTGGTATATGATGCGTTTTACCTTGTTCTCTGTGGGGAAATGGCTTCCGTTCTTGTGCCGCCGGTAATACATATAAAGGTCCCTCGCGTCCTCCCCGATCATTCTCTGCTCATAGAGCCTCTTCACCGCATGCAGGTACTTTGGCGCCAGGAGGTCCGTGTACGGCTTCCCGATTATCTCCTGCAGGGTATACCCGTGCAGTTCGCAGAAGGCCTGGTTTGCGAAGACAATGTTCCCGTCCTGGTTCACAAAATAACCGTCGTTGATCTCCTCGACAAGGACGCGGTATTTCGCCTCCGATTCCCCAAGCTCTTTCGTCCTTTCCTCCACCTCCTGCTCAAGGTTCTGTGCGTGGTTCCTTATCTGTTTTTCATGGAGGGACTGGAAGAAGTCGCTGAATTTCGTAATTGTGTAGAAGAGGCATCCGTTCAGCTTCTCCATGGCGCGGAGAAGCTCATCTCCCTTTAACTCCCTTACCATGACCGGGAAAAGGGTGGTCCTGTAAAGCTCGTATGCGTGCTGCACCTCTGAGAGTGCAAACCCCCCTCTGAGGCGGATCTGCGAGATCCAGTGGATATGGCAGTCTATCTTTGAAAAATCATTATCGACAAGGACCGCGCAGCTTGCATCATACGCTGCGGCAACGGTAATGTAAAGCTCATCCCGCGACCGCCTGCTGTAGCGGCGGCTCACTGCCAGAAGGCGATCGATCCATTCCTCGATGATCCGGTCGCGGTACTTTTTCAGAACCTCGGCGGTATCCACAATGCAAAATTGTATCCTCTTAATAGCATCCGGTCAAGTGGTTACCCAAATTTTCCTTATGGATGGGCATCGGTGATGTATCCGGGGCTACCTTATCCCCAGGATGGCCTCCGCGTTCTTCCAGAGAATCTTCTCCTTTGCGTCGTCGGATATTTCCAATTTGTATACCCTTTCTATCTGCTGCCTGATATCAGCCACGCCCGGCCAGTCGCTCCCGAATATGAACCGATCCTGGTACCTGTCGAAGTTGGGAAAATACCTGAGGAGCTTCCTGACCGGTATGCCGGCTATCCCCACATACATGTTCCTGTGCCTCGTGATGAGCCAGCTCGCGCGGTCGTACCAGAAAGACCTGCCGCCGTGCTCCATGACGATCGTAAGATCGGGGAACGCGTCCGCCACATCATCGAGCAGCAAGGGGTCGGCATATTTTATCCGCGATCTCTTGAAGGATGATATACCCGTGTGGAACATAACGGGGACATTTGCGGATTGCGCCACTTCATAGAACGGAAAAAGCTTCTCATCGTTCGGATAAAAATGCGCATAGGAGGGAATAAGCTTAAAGCCCTTCATGCCGAGGCCCTTCAGCGCGTTCTCGGCCTGCGCACCGTAAGGCGTCCCGTCATAGAGGCATACAGCCCCGAAGGGGATCAATTCCCTATGGCCCCTGCAAAACTCTGCCGTGTACTCATTGGTCACAACGCCGGATGTCACCGGGTTGTATTCGGCGAGCATGACGGTCCTGTCGACGCCCTGGGATTGAAAAAAAGAGATCACCGCTTCCGGCGTGATGTTCTTTCCAAATCTTTCGATGTATACGGGGTTGTGTTCCTCGAAGAATTCCGTCACCCATGTGGTCCAGTTCTCAACTGTACCGATGTGTGCATGAAAATCAATAACCTTGCTCAGCATAGCGAGGGTATTCTACCACGGCTGCCCGTGAAAGCAAAGAGAGAAGCGCCTCCGGTCCGGGATACATACATTAAAAGGCCCCGTATCGCTACGGGGCCCCTGTATTCAACGATATGGCCTTATCGGCTCATGCGACTTCCTTTTCCTTGCCCTTTCTGACCACGGCCCTCTGGCCTTCGGGGAGCGGAGGCGGAACAGCCTCTCCTACGATCTTCGTCACGGCGCGGAACTTGGGAGGGCAGACCTCAAAGCACGTCCCGCATTTTATGCATTTGTCCTGATCGACGATATGGATCTGGCCCTTGGCGCTTATGATCGCCTCTACGGGGCATCTCCTGGCGCAGGTCATGCACGCCTGGCACTTCTCCGGGTCGATGTAGTAAGAGACTACTTCTTTAAATAGCTGATCAACCTCTTCTTTGGTGAAGGCCTCTTCATACTTCTCATATTCTTCGTGGCCCTCGAGGCGTGTTGCCAGCTTCTCCCGTTTCGCTATCTTAAAATAGGGTGTCAGCCTTGTAACCTCTGCGAGCTTTGAATGCAGCGTATCCTGGTCCATCCCTTCGGCTGTGCCGAGCGGCCCCATCTCCTTTATCTTCTTCACAAAATCGTTGACGCTTTCGACAAAAACGTTCGCCTCGGCGCCGGACATGAACCTGATCCTCAGCCTTTCCGGGTTAAGCCCTATATGCTCCAGTATCCTCCGGTAAAGAAGGACCATGTTGAGCGTATGGTAGTTCCCGTGCGTAACATAGTTGCATTCGCCAAGATGGCAGGCGCCGATAAACACCCCATCTATTCCCTTTGAAAAGGCCCTGAGTATAAATTCCGGATCAACTCTGCCGGAACACATGACGCGAATAATTCTCATTTCAGTTGTATATTGCAGTCTGGAAACTCCAGCCAGGTCAGCAGCTCCGTACGCTCACCAGTTGCATGCGAAGCCAAGCACTTTCGGTTTGAACTTAGATCCTGAACTCATGCGTTTCCACCTCCTTTTTCGTAATCCCGGCTTTATTTGCCGGCCGCTGCATCGATCTGCCCGATGATATCTTCTTCCGGGACGATCACATCGACCTCGGCCAGCAGCTCTTCATCGGTAAAATGCTTCAGTGAAATAGCCCCTGTGGGACACTTCGAGTTGCAGAGGCCGTCGCCTTTACAGAGGACAGGGTTTATTGTCGCCTTCTTTCCTTGTTTTGTATCGTAAAGATCCAGGGCACCGTAAGAGCAGACCTCAACGCATGCACCGCACCCCATGCACCTCTTCTCATCGATCTCGCAAACAGAGCCTGAGGCTACGACGATATCATTTGCGAGAAGGGTTAACGTCCTGCCGGCAGCCCCGTAAGCCTGGTTGACCGTCTCCTGTATGAACTTCGGATAGTGGGCCAGCCCGCAGAGATAGACGCCGTCCGTCGCAAACTCGACAGGCCTCAATTTTACATGGGCCTCCTTGAAGAAGCCGTCTAAGCTCAGCGTCACCTTGAAGAGGTTGGCGATTTCTTTTGTCGCTGCCGAAGGGATAACGGCGGCAGCCAGTGCGACAATGTCGGCATCCAGCTCAAGCTTCTTGCCGAGGATATAATCCGTCGCGGTCACCTTGAGAACAGGCCGGCCGTCCTCTGCCTTGCCGGGCTCCACCACGGGCGGATCCTCCGGCTCGTAGCGGATGAACCTCACGTCCTTGCTTGCCGCTTCCCGGTAATGATCCTCTTTGAACCCGTAGGTCCTTATATCCCTGAAGAGGATGTAGACGTCCATCGCCGGGTTCTTCTCTTTGAGCAGAAGCGCGTTCTTTATGGACTCGCTGCAGCATATCCTGCTGCAGTAATTCCTGTCCTCGTTCCTGCAGCCGACGCACTGTATCATCACGAGGCTCTGCGCCTTCGCGACCTTTTCGTCCCCGTTGAAGATCTTCTCTTCCAGCTCAAGGTGGGTCATTACCCTCTCGTCCTGCCCGTAAAGGTATTCGGTGGGAGTATAGAGGTCGGCGCCGATAGCGAGGACCGCTGCGCCGTGCTTTATCTCTGTGACCCCCCGGTCGGACTTCACCGTGGTGACGAAGTTCCCCACATATCCCTTTGCCTCAGTGATCGTTGCATTGGTATACACGTGGATCAGGGGGTGCTTGTAAATCTTTCCTGCAAGGTCGCGCAGGTAGGCCTGCACGTCCAGCCCCTCAAGGGTGGTGTGGATCTTCCTCGCGATCCCGCCGAGGTCGCTGTCCTTTTCGATGAGGGAGACCTCATGCCCCTGGTTGGCTATGGAGAGGGCGCTCGTCATGCCGGCTATGCCTCCTCCTACCACCAGCGCCCTCTTGTCGACGGGCAGGTCAAACTCCTGCAAGGGCTTCAGATGGCACGCCCGGGCCACCGACATCCTTATTATATCGTGGGCCTTTTTCGTGGCCTCTTCCTTTTCTTTTGCATGGACCCAGGAGTTATGCTCCCTGATGTTTGCCATTTCGTAGTAGTACTGGTTGATCCCCGCCTCCCTGAGGGTGTCGCGGAATAACGGCTCGAGGGTCCTGGGGCTGCATGCAGCGACAACCACCCGGTTGAGCCCCTTTTCCTTTATCATGTCCGTTATCTCCTTCGCGGAGTTCGTGGCGCACGAGAAGAGCTGCTCCTGTGAATAGACGACATTGGGCAAGGTTTTGCAATATTCGACCGTTCCGGGGACATCCACTATCCTTCCGATATTTGCCCCGCAATGGCACACAAAGACGCCTATCTTCGGCTCCTCCTGGGAGACATCCTTTTCCTCCGGATATATCCTCTCCTTGGCAAGGTTCCCCCGTCTGTATTGAAGGAGCTCGCCGATCTGGGAGCTTGCCCCGCTGGCGCTGAAAACCGACTCGGGGATATCGATGGGGCCCTGCAGGGCGCCGCTCACAAAGACCCCGGGCCTGTTGGTTATCATAGGGTTGACAGGATCAAGCTTGCTGAACCGGTGCGCGCTGAGCTCAATGCCATATTTCTTTGCTATCTCTTCTACGTCCTTGGGGGGATTCATCCCGATCGACAACACCACCATATCGAACTCTTCTTCTTTGACCCCATCGTCCGGCGTGGAATACCGTACGGTCACATTCTTCGTTACCGGGTCCTCTTTTACTATGGATGTGTAGCTTCTGAAGAAGCGAATGCCGGGAAGGTTCTCGGTCCTCTGGTAGTAGCGCTCAAAGTCCTTCCCGTAGGAACGGACGTCGTTGTGGAATATGGTGCACTTCGCCTCTGCGTCGTGGTCCTTCGTCAGGATCACCTGCTTCTGCGTATAGGTGCAGCATACGGCTGAGCAATAGCTGTTGCCGCCTTCGATAACCTGCCGGGAACCGACGCACTGGATCCAGGCTATGTTATGGGGATGCTTCATGTCGGAGGCCCGGAGTATCTCACCAGCATACGGGCCCGTGGAGCACAAAAGCCGCTCGAAGTCCATGCTCGTCACCACGTTCTTGAACTCCCCGTAGCGATACTCCTCCCTTACCTTCGGATCAAAGGGCTCAAAGCCCGGGGAAAGAATTATGGCCCCTACATTTATTTCCTTCTTCTCCGGCTCTTGATTAAAATCTATGGCATTATTCTTACAGACCGCCTCGCAGATACGGCATTTCTTTTCTTTCAGGTAAAGACAGCTCTCATCGATATAGGTGATAAGCGGGATCGCCTGAGCGAAGTATACATGGACAGCCTTGTTCGTCGATATCTCCTGGTTATATTGATCAGGGTACACGACCGGGCAGTATTCCACGCAGGTTGTACAACCCGTACATTTGTCCTCCAGGATATACCTGGGCTTTTTCGTTATCGTTACCTTAAAGTTTCCTGCCTCACCTTCCACGCTGCTGACCTCTGTGTAGGTGAGAACCTCTATGTTTGGATGCCGGCCGACCTCGACCAGTTTAGGTGCGAGTATTCACATCGAGCAGTCGTTGGTCGGAAAGGTCTTGTCGAGCTGGGCCATGTGGCCGCCGATGCTCGGCGCCTTTTCAACTAAGTAAACCTTGAAGCCGGCGGTGGCAAGATCAAGAGAAGCCTGAATGCCGCTTATCCCTCCACCGACAACCATGACATCTCCAAAATTACCATCTCCAAGATTCTTGCAAAGTTGTTGAATATTTTCTTTGAGAGATATTACGTTGTCCACTTTCTATCACCTCATCGGATTTTTTATGTTACATCACTTCCTGTATGATCTCTGTGATGTCCTTAACTTCTATATCGTCGGCATGATTCGTGACCAGCCTGCTGTCCTCAAGGGCGGTGATGCAGTAAGGGCAGGCAGTAGCCAGCACCTGGGCCCCAAGCTCAATGGCCTGCTCCACCCTGATATTGGAGAACCTTTCATGCTTCTCCGTTTCCGCCCAGACCCTGCCTCCCCCCATGCCGCAGCAGAGGCTGTCTACGCGCGCCTCGGGCAGCTCGACCAGCTCAAGGCCGGGGGTCTTCTGTAAGGCGCCCCGGGGCTCGTCATATACACCGTTATGCCGGCCAAGGTAGCACGGATCATGATAGGTAACCTTCTTCGCATACTCCTTTGAGAGCGTAAGCCTCCCCTCATTGACGAGCTGGAACACATACTGAGAGATGTGGATCACCTCAAAGTTCACATTGAACGCCGGGTACTCGTTCTTGAAGGTGTGGTAGCAGTGCGGGGAAGAGACGAGTATCTTCTTCACCCCGTTGTCGATGAAGGTCTTGATGTTCTCTTTCGCCAGCTTTCTGAATACTTCCTCGTTGCCTGTCTTGCGGATGCTTTCTCCGCAGCAATTCTCCTTTTCACCGAGGATCCCAAAATCCACGCCTGCCTTGTTGAGGATATTGGCCGTTGCCTGCGCCACCTTCTTCAACCTCGGGTCATAGCTGCAGTAGCAGCAGGGAAAATAAAGGATCTCCATCCCCTCTTTAAAGGTCTTTACGTTCAGGCCCTGCGCCCAATCTGCCCTTGTCTTCCGGTCTTCGTTGAAGGGGTTGCCTTGCGCCGTCAGCCCCGAGCTTATGGCGCGGTAAGGCTTGACGGAGCCGTGAAAAACGCCGTATCCCGAGGCCATCCTCCGCAGGGCTATCATGTCGTCTATCTGCTTTACGTCCCTGGGGCACCGCTGGGGGCACTTGCCGCAAGTGGTACAGCGCCAGATATCCTCGCGCTCTATCTCGCTCAAACCGAACGTGGCCTCCCGGATGAGCTTGCGCATGCTGAAATTTCTCACCTTGTTCCAGGGGCACACGGTATCGCACTTTCCGCATTGATAACAGAATTTGACGGGATCTCCGCCTTTCTCTTTTACCTCGTCTATTACCTCTTTAAAGGGGGCTATGGTTTCCACGATATTTTCGTCCTTTTAATTTGTTGATCTTTTATCTGGTTCTTTTGCTTTTCACTTTTCACTACCTGCTGTTCACTGGTTTACAGTGCTCTTCTGTGATATCCGGGAAACGGTATCCAGTATATTCTGCAACCCGTATTTGTCTACCATTGACTGCAGCCCGATCTCTACCAGCTCTATCTCAGATCCTTCCTCCACCTCCTCTTCCCTTTCCTCGTAAGTCAGGACATCATTGAGACACCATTCAACACACTTCGGCTTTTCCAGCGGCGGGTCCGACTCGCACATATCGCATTTCAGGGGAAGACCTGAATCGGGCTCCTTGAATATGTCCCTTGAGGGACAGGTAGCCCTGCAGAACGTACACTCGTCATATTCCTTTCCGTCGATCACATATTTGTCCCTGCCCATGCATTCGGCGGGAGTATACTCTCCTGCGAATACCGGAAGCCATATGTCTTTCAGCGGGTAGCGGATTATCTGAATACGGGACCTTGCCGGATTAATGGTGCTGTATTTCGGCGTAGAATGAAAAGCGGAACAAACCAGCTCGCATCCCCTGCAGCCATTGCACTTATCTGCATCAACCTTGATCGTCTTGATTGTTTTCTTAATCTTGGCCATCTTTCAATATCCCTCTCTTTTCTAAGTCTTCTGCAACATAATCCAGATCCAGTTCATGCAATCTTTCTTTCGTAGGAATACCGTTCTGATCCCATCCCTTGAATGTGTAGTACGTTGATAAAAGATTTTCTTCGAGTTCGGGCCATCTCCTCTTCCAGTGGTCTTCGGGTGGCTTCTCGTCTGCCCTTGTCATGCCCCGCCTGTTGTTATACGCCCTGTGCAGATTCCGGCTCCTGTTGACTATCTTCTTCAGGCTTGCCTCATCCAGATCCAGCCCTGTCGCTGACGAGATGATCTTCGGGTAATTGTGTATATGATATGGGGGCTTCAGGCAGAATGAGGACATGCCGGCGCAGACGCAGCAGGCATCGTCAATGTTATGGAGCATCTCCATCCAGTCAACGATTTCACTGCATATGTCCGGGGTCGGGAAGAATGGTATTGCCTTCTCTCCCCGCTGTTCCCACTCCAGCAACCACTGTTTCCACTTTTCATCGGGAAGCTGAGGCCAGTCCTTTACAAAGTTTTCTCTCTGCTCCATCGTGGCAAAAGCCGACTGGGGCCAGTTCCCTTCGATCTGGGTAATGCTTATCTTCTCGTTGGTAGCGTACATGAGGTAATAAAGGGGATCGAGCGTCCCCAGTTTGAGAGGGAGTTGCTCGTGCTTCTTGATCGTATTATGGTCAAACTGCTCTGCACCGTTGCCGATCTTCCTGGCCGCACGGTAGACGCCGTCGGCGAGGACATCACCGATCCCTTCCCGGCGGGCGACCCTGTCGAGCAACCAGACAAATCTCCCCTCCTTATCGGTCGGCGCCCCCTCAAAATCCTTGTCGGTAAGGATGCCGGCATCATAAAGCTCAATGCCGAACGCTACGATCTGCGGGGTCGAGAATGAATCCAGCCCGTACTCCGTCGCACGCTGCAGGGTTCTCCAGGCAAAGTCCAGATTGTCTACATAGGCCGCCATTGCATAGGTAAGTTTCCCGAAGCATTTCGCCATGTATCTCGGGGTATCCTTGTAGGAGATCAATGCCCCGCAATGCTGCGGGCAGTTCATACAGCTTATGAGGCGCTTTATGCCTTCTTTCTGGATCCTCGGCCATTCTTCGGAGATCTCCTTGTCCCAGAAACCTCTTCTGCGGGTGCGGGCGTTTCCCCACATGAAATTCTCGGTGTGCCACTGCTCGTCCGTGTGCACCATCTCCTGCGGCGACCCGATACCGGCCAGAATGGTCATGACGTCCGGAATGGGGTTTTCGTTCCGGAAGTTTATATACTGCATCATGTCCTTCATGTGCTGCATGAACTCTTCACCCCGGGCAAGATTTATATCTTTCGTTCCGCGGACCGCTACGGCCTTTATCTTCTTGTCGCCCATAACAGCGCCGCCGCCAAGCCGGCTTGCGCTGGAACGGCCCTGCTCGATGGAGGCGGTGAAGCACCTATTCTCACCGGCTATGCCGATGGCAGCCACCTGGGCATTGGGTTGATTGAGCTCCCTCCGGATAAGATCCTGCGTTTCAAGGGCGCCCCTGCCAACCAGGTGAGAAGCGTCTCTTATCTCCACCTTGTCGTTGTTTATCCAGATATAGACCCACTTGGGAGACTTGTTGCGAAAGATCACCTTGTCGTAACCGGCATATTTCAGCTCTGCCGACCAGAATCCCCCCATCATCGGATATGCCAATAACCCCGACTCGGGCGAAACGAAGGTAACAACGGTGCGATTGGCGCTGAAAGCCGGTGTGGCGTTAAGAACGCCGGAGCTGAATATCAGCATATTCTCATCGTCAAAGGGTTCGACCTCAGGCCCGACCCTGTCCCAGTGCAGCTTGACGCTGGTACCAAGGCCTCCCAGATGCGTCTCCATTACTTTCGGATCGGTCTCTACCCTTTCAATGTTTCCTGATGCCAGATCAATTTCTAAATTATAACCTGTTTCGGCATATCTCATTTTCAACTCCTCTACAATATATCCACATCTGCGTATTCAAACGCTTATACGCTTGTGCATAAATTAACAATTTAGCGGTGTGACTGTCAAGACAAAAAAGAAATATTTCACAAGCAGTACAATCCATATGTGCTGCACTCTTTACGACTACTTCAAGAAGGTACCTTCGGAAATTTGATGATAAGAAATGTCGCGACACTGGTCAAAAAGCACCCCATAACCCAATGGTCCTTGAAAAGTATAAAAAAAACAACAATCTATATCGATTGTTCACTTCTTGGATCTAATATGATATTATAAAACCGATATTCGCAAAATTATTAACTATGAGGAATTATGAGAAGCAGAAATTCAACGGTATCTTTCGAAGAAGCACAAAAAATCATTCTAAGCTCTATCAGCCATCTTGGATGTGAAGAAATTTCCATCCTGGAGACGCCCAATCGTATTTTATATGAGGATATTGTAGCTGACACAAAAATACCTCCAATGGATGATTCGGCTATGGACGGCTATGCGTTAATCGCAGATGACACCCGCGGGGCATCAAGAGATAAACCCGTTGAGCTTAAGATTATAGGGGAAATACAGGCAGGCAGTTCCGCTATCGGCAAACAAGTCACAAGAGGGACAGCGATAAGAGTAATGACCGGCGCTGCAATACCGAAAGGCGCTGATTCGGTAATCCGTTTTGAAGAAACAGAAGAAGAGTCCGGCTATGTAAAAATATTCCGGGAAACGCTTAAATACGAATATTACAGGTTTGGCGGGGAACACATCAAAACAGGAGATAAGGTGCTCGGAAAAGGAGACCGGCTGAACTCTGCGGATATAGGCATCCTTACGTCACTGAATTATAAAACGGTAAAAGTATATAAACAGCCGACCGTGTCAATAATCTCAACAGGCGATGAATTGGCCGACATAGGCGAAGAAGCTCAAATCGGTCAGATTAGGAACGTCAATTCTTACACCTTATACTCGGAAGCAAAAAAATATAACGGTCTTCCCGAGTATTTGGGTATCGTTAAGGACGCGTTGAAAGATATGAAGGAAATATTCTTGAGGGCCTTCAAATCCGATGTCGTGATATCCACGGGCGGCGTATCAAAGGGAAGGTATGATTTTGTTAAAGAGGTCTATTCTGATCTTGACGTTGACATACAGTTCGAAAGGGTTAATATCAAACCGGGCAAACCCTTTGTTTTTGGGAGAAAAGAGAACAAGCTGATCTTCGGCTTGCCGGGAAATCCCGTTCCGGTTTTTATATCATTTATTCAATTTGTAAGGCCTGCGCTGCTTAAGCTAATGGGCGCGACAAAGATAAATAAACCAATAATCAACGCGGTTCTTGAAGAGGATATCAAATCGGGCAGAGTCTATCATATGTTGGGGGGTCATTTCACCGTCAAGGATAATAAATTTTACGTATCAACAACGGGCAAACAAAAACCATCCATGCTCCGTTCAATGAGCAAAGCAAACTGCCTGATAATAGTCCCTGAAAGTATCACAAAAGTAAAGGCAGGAGAAGATGTAGCGATCCAGTTGATTGAACATGGCGAGATAGAATAATAATTGACAATATGATCCACCGTGTATTAAGCAGGCATCCAATGATCGCCGGCAGTAGCGTTGTAATAAAGTTGTTGTCAATAAACTACAGAAAATTGTTAATATCGAGGGTGATTGAAAATGCATTCGGAAGGGCTTCAGCCCGGCCTTCTTTTAAAGAGATCGCCGTTCCTTGCAGTAAAGCGGCTAAGCAACAATGAAGTACGGGTTTACAGCAAACTGCACGGCAATTTAACGTCCTTTAATTTTGACATCAATGAGGTCCTGAAGTTGTTTGACTCTCAAACCAATCTCGGGACAGCAGCGCCTAAGGTATCGGAGATCTGCCGGTGCGACCCCATGTCATTGGTCAAAGAACTATACGAAAAACGATTTTTAATAGAAGAAAATAAAAAAGAAAAAGATATTCTTTTGGAATATGTTGAAGCTATGAAGTATAAAAATAAAATTCCAAAAGTCTCTCATGTTACATTTTTGATCTCTGCCAAATGTAACCTGGCATGTAAAGGGTGTTATCACAATTTTTATGATTTCAAGAGCGCTGATATGGACAGCGAATTTGCAGGCCGGATCTTAGAAGGATTATTCCCATACCTGAAAAGGAGGGAAATTCCCGAGTTGCTTATATCCTTCCTCGGTTATGAACCCTTGCTGAATTTTGAAACGCTGAGCAGGATCTATGACCAGGCATGCAGCATGGGCGGGGAATACGGCATAAAGACCTTTTTTAAAATATTCACGAATGCCTTTAGTGTAAGCGAGGAAATATATAAGTGGATAGAACAAAATAAGTCTACACTGGGGATTAAGGTCAGCCTGGACGGAATAAGGGAAGATAATAATAAAAGAAGAGTGGACCTCGCAGGCAGAGGGACCTATGACATAGTTGTTGATAATTTGAAGCGCATAATCTCTACCGGCGTTGAATGTGGGGTTTTAATAGTCCTTAGTAAACTGAATTTTCCCAATATCGAAAAGTTTGTAGATGAAATGGCCGGGATCGGGATAAGGAACATTACTGCAAATATATTTTGCGGCCAATCCAGGGATGAGCGGCTGATAGAGCTGACAGAACAGGAGAAGTTCGAAGCCATAAAAAGAATGGATATGGCAACAGAGAGATACGGCATCGAATTTGACGGCGAGTGGAAATTTACCGTTGTGCAAATGATAACGGGTGCTCATTTTTCCTGTCCGGCCGGAATAAAGCAGCTGGTCTTTTCCGCAGACGGAGCTATCTATCCCTGTCAGCGGTTCGCTGGAACAAAAATGCGTTTCGGGACATATGAAAAAGGTTTCTGGGAAACATTGATCGACGGCCAATGTGGAAGTTATGATAATTGGACCACCGATCTTTATAACGGCGTGATGGAGAGAACAAAAGAAGAAAATGCAGACCTTACCGGCTGGAGCTGTCCTTTTCTTCCGTTTATAAGAGGAGAATGTATAGGCAAAAATCTCGAAAGGGAGTTGAATAAATATCTTCTTGAATATTATATTACGCGGCCTTTTAGCAGAATACTCTCTCAATCACCCGTGGATTGTTCCAGTCATTGACCGTCTATTTCAGCGATTGAACATAGATTACCGATCCCTCCGGAAGATAATCCTGACCTTCGGGTATTGATGCCACTGCCGTGGCCTCGGCTATTGAACTCAGGCGGCTGCGCTTTTTCATTGGATAAAAGGCCGGCAACCCGTCACCAGGCTCAAGAGTGCCGAAGAAGAAATCGGTCCAGTCCGGATCGCTGTCCCTGATTTCAGAGACAAGCCTGGCATTGATTACGGGCAGACCAGGGTTTGTATGACCGGATAGGGCCAGAAGTCCGGGCAACGCGATCTGCAGGAAGCCCATCAGGTTGGAAGGCGGTCCGCCGGGCAGTACAAATACCGGTTTTTTATTCAGTGTGCCAAAGCCGACTGCCTTGCCGGGCCCCATCCGAATCCGGTGGAAAACCTCCTTCCACCCAAGCCCTTCAAGGACCTGAGCCACCATATCGTAGTCTCCTGTCCATGCCCCTCCGCTTGTTATCACGGCATCCGTTTCATCAGACATGGCTTTTATAGCGCTGGAGATGGCATCGTAATCGTCTTTTACAATTGTTACGCGGGTCTTTATCTTATACCTGTTGCACCATCCTGCCAGCGTTATGACGTTGCTTGCGTAGACCTTGCCGTACGCCAGAGGTTTGCCGGGCTCGACGATCTCGTCGCCGGTCCCGATAATCCCTGCAACGGGGTTTCCAAAGACAGGGACAACGCTGTGTCCGGCCACGGCAAGGAGGCCTGCCATAACGGGCGATATCTGCCGACCTGCCCGGAGGATACATTTCCGGAATGTTACATCGCTACCACGGGGAAGGATGTTCTTGGGTTCGGCAAAGCTCTCAATCAACACTTCATTGCCTCCCTGTTTCGTAAATTCCTCGGCCACCACGGCATCGGCCCCTGCGGGAATGCGCGCGCCCGTCAGTAGCCTCACCGTTGTCCCCGGCTTGACGTGAATATCCTTTTCACCTCCTGCGGCCATGGAGCCCAGAATCAGCAGTCGCACAGGGTTTTCGACGGTTGCTTCAGCTACCTCACGGGATAGCACGGCATATCCATCTTTACGCGAAGTATCCACGGACGGGGAATCCACCAGGGAATAACTATCGGAGGCTGCTACGCGGTCTACGCTATCGATCAAGGCAACGTTCTCAGCGGGAAGAGGCTTGATATGCTCTAAGGTCAAACGCAAAGCCTCCTTTAGGCCGAGAGACATACCCTTCATTGTTGCCTCCTTCTGATCCGCATCATCCTTAATATATCTTCCTGTCTGCACGCGACGCGGCGGCGCTCAGTAATGGCTTCTTGCTTTCTCTCATTGTATGCCTCCCGCGTTTGATTAATATTAGATAAACATAAAGATGCTGTCAACCTCATTGTATAAATCCCTGAGCAAAACAGATCGACCGGCGTCCCGGCATTTTGATTTTCCTATGGATTACTGCTATTCTTTATGAGGCGTGAAAGGTTATAACCAAAAGGAGGCCGCATTAATGAATGTGTTGAATGTCCCTGTGGCTAAATATACCCTTCAGGGTCATTCCCCCGCGAATGAACATGTGGCAATGGAAGAACCGTTGGAGATATGTATTGATGGTGAGCCGTTTTATATGACGATGCGCTTGCCCGGGGAAGAGATACCGCTTGCCTTGGGCCTTTGTTTTACCGAGGGAATTATCCGTTCCATGGACGATGTCTCGGGCGCAAATTATTGCGGCGATCTGTCTGCCAATAAGATCAATGTCTTTTTGAGCGAAGAGAGGAAAAGCAGGCCTCCTCTCCCGCAGAAGCAAAAAAGGTCTGTCACATATTCGAGTTGCGGCCTATGCGGGTCAGACATGATCGAAGACCTGGGTAAATCGATAGAAAAAATAAAAATAAAGACAACAGTGGAATTCCCAAAACTTTCTCAAATGCAACAGGCCGTTGTCGAGAAGCAGGATGTTCATCGCGCGACAAGGGGGACCCATGCGGCTGGAATATTCGACGCACAGGGCAATCTCTTATCTTTTGCTGAAGACGTAGGGAGGCACAATGCCCTCGATAAGGCGATCGGGAAGATATTGTTTGAACGAAGAATCCATGAGGCGGCAATCGTTCATTTGAGCTCACGGCTCAGCTATGAAATGGTTATGAAAACTGCCAGGCTTGGGGCAGAGATCCTCACCGGAGTGTCATCCGCCACGTCACTCGCAATTGAACTGGCAAGCGCAACGGGCATAACTCTTATCGGCTCCTTCAGAGAAAATCGGGGCAATGTCTTTACGTACCCGGAGAGGCTGCTTATTCTGTAACTTCTGTTCCTGTCCTTCTTGCTGATTCTACTGCTTCCCTGTTTGTCCTGTTTCGTCTGTTTTTCTACTTCTCATTTTTCATTTCCAGCGTACCGCTGGCTTATTCAGCCCTTCTGCGCCATCCGTGCAACAGTGGCCGCCACCTTTTCCAATCCATATTTATCTACCAGTGATCCCAGCCCTGTCTCCATTGCCTTCATGTCCACCCCTTCTTCTACCTCTTCTTCCCTTTCTTCACATGTCAGGGCGCCGGTTATGCACCACTTAACACACAAAGGCTCTTCTTCACCCTCACACATGTCACATTTAACAGGGAGGCCGGAATCAGGTTCTTTGAAGCGGTCTCTGGACGGGCACACGGCCCTGCAGAAGCTGCATTCGTCATATTCCTTTTCACCGATCATATATTTGTCCCTGCCCATGCATTCGGCGGGAGTATATTCGCCCGCGTATACAGGGACATATACGTCTCTCATCGGGTCACGTATCATCCTGATGCGTGACCTTGCCGGATTGTTGCTGCTGTATTTCGGGTTCGCATGAAAGGCAGAGCAGATAACCTCGCATGCCCGGCAACCGTTGCATTTATCAAGATCGATCTTTATTGTTCTCACTTTTTTCTTTTTTTTCTCTCCCATGGCAGTCACCACCTGTTCGATTTATCTCTTCCCTGTTTCCGCAGCGATCCCTTTGTCCGGAGCGGCTTCATCATCTTTCAAAATGCCTCTCTTCAGAAAGTCTTCGGCAACATAGTCCAGACCCAACCCCTGGAGCGTTTCCTTCGTAGGGATGCCGTCTATATTCCAGCCTTTGAATTTGTAATATGTGTCCAGAAGTTTCTCTTCAAGCTCGGGGAATCTTTTCTTCCAGTGGTCTTCCGGCGGCTTCTCATCGGCTCTCCGTAGGCCTCTTCTTACATTAATAGCCCTGACCAGATTCCGGTTCCTCCTGTATATCTCCTTCAGTTTCTCTTCATCCATATCCACTCCTGTTGCAGCCGAGATCAACTTCGGGTAGTTGTGTATATGATAGGGAGGCTTAAGAGGGAACGACGACAATCCGGCGCACACCCCGAGGGCGTCGTCGATGAAGTGCATCATCTCCTGCCAGTCAACAATTTCAGTAGCTATTTCAGGGGTCGGGTAATATGGATTTGACTTCTCTCCCCGTATTTCCCAGTCAAGCACATATTGTTTGAACTTCTCATCCGGAACCTGTGTCCAATCTTTTATGAACTCTTCCCTCTCCTCCATGGTCACAAAAGGCGATTGGGGGAACTGCCCTTCGATCTGGGTAATGTTCATCTTCTCGCCGGTACAATACATGAGGAAATAAACGGGATTCAGCATCCCAAGTTTGAGAGGAAGCTGTTCATGTTTCTTTATATTATTATGAGCATATGCTTCTGCGCCCTTGCCGATCTTTTTTGCGGCCCAATAAGTACCGTCGGCCAGGATGTCCCCTATCCCTTCCCGCCGGGCAATCCTGTCGAGCAGCCAGTAGAACCTCCCCTCGTTGTCGGACGGGCACCCTTCAAAATCCTTGTCGGTCAGAATACCGGCATCATAGAGCTCTACGGCAAAGGCCATAGTCTGCGGCGTGGAGAATCCATCCACCCCGTACTCCGTAGCGCGCTGAGCGATCTTGAAAGCAAAGTCCAGGTCTTCGACATAGGCCGCCATCGTGTAGGTGAGTTTTGAGAAGCATTTCATCATGTAGGTTGGCACTCCCGGGAGGGAAATTATTGCCCCGCATTTCATGGGACAGTTATAACAGCTTATCAAACGCTTCCGCGCACCCAACTGGGTCTTTTCCCACTTCTCTTCTATCTCTTTGTTCCAGAAGTCTTTCCGCCGCGTACGGGCATTCCCCCACATGAAATTCTCGGTGTGCCACTTCTCATCGGTATGCTTCATCTCCTGAGGCGAGCCAAGCCCCTGTAGAATCGTCATTACGTTCGGAATAGGCCTTTCTTCCCGGAATTTTATATATTCCAGCACCTCGTTGCAAAGCTGTAAAAATTCAGCAGGCCGGGCAACATTGACATCCTTTGTTCCACGAACTGCTATCGCCTTTATCCCTTTGTCTCCCATGACGGCGCCCACTCCGAGCCGGCTGGCACTGGAGCGTCCCTGCTCTATGGAAGCCATATAGACCCTGTTCTCCCCGGCAAGGCCGATGGCAGCCACCTGCGCATCCGGTTCATTCAACTCCTTTTTTATAAGCTCCTGGGTTTCAACAGCTCCTTTACCCTTCAAATGACCAGCATCGCGTATCTCTACCTTGTCGTTGTGTATCCATACATACACCAGGTTCGGGGATTTGCCGCGAAAGATCAGTTTGTCATAACCTGCAAACTTTAATTCCGGTGCAAATACCCCGCCCATCATTGAATATGCCATAAACAAAGTCTGGGGAGAGTAGGTAGCGACGATCGTCCGGTTTGCACCGGGAGCAGGCGTGCTGCACAAAAGACCGGTGCTGAATATAAGGATATTATCTGGTGAAAAGGGATCAGTTTCGGCGGGAACTCTATCCCATAATATTTTAGCATTCGTACCGAGCCCTCCAAGATGAAGCTCCGTATCTTTTGGGTCGGTCTCTACCCTCTCAATGGTTCCTTTAGTTAGATCAATTTCTAAATTATACCCTGTCTCTCCATACCTCATTTTTACACCTCTTGTTTACCACTGTATATTTGGTATATAAAATCTTTCTTTGTCGTTTATTTAGCTCTATCTTATTGATTAAATTTAACAATTTGATAATTGATTGTCAAGGGGAAAAAATGAAAAAATTCACATGCTACATAACCCTTCGGCTATGCAAATTGTAACCAATTATTACTAATTGTCCCTTATGATTACTAATATGGATGTTATTGTCAAGGAAAATTATGCTTGTGTACCGGAAATCATATTCAAGTTCTTGGTCGGTCTTCCTCATGCGCCATTTTTAATAGAGTTTCTTTGAGATATTCTTGCAGGCAGCGGTCGTCCAATGGGGACAGAACATGGCCGCAGGAATAGATGAACACGCTGTGCGGAAAGCGGTCAAAAGCGGAAGGGCTTTACCTTTCCACTTTTGACCGCCAAGTAATATTATGAAAAAATATCGACGTTAAAATACGAACAGGTCGAGGCCTCCCATCATGTTCACAACAGCGCCTGTCATATAGTCGCTTGAGACAGCGAAAGCCACCGCATCGGCGATCTCCTGCGGTGTGGCGGGCCTGCGGACGGCGGTCTTCTTCTCGACCTTTTCGCGAACCGGCTCCGGGAGGTTGAAATAGCCGTCAGTTGCGGATATGCCGATCAATACGCAGTTTGCCGTTATGTTGAAACGGGCGCCTTCGAGGGCCGCCGATTTTGCCAGCGCGATCAGGCCTGCCTTTGCGGCGCCATAGCTCGTCTGCCCGGTTCCTCCGAGGACTCCGGCAACAGAGGTCATGTTGACGATGCGGCCCCACTTGTTGGCGCACATATCTTCCCATGCCTCCTTGATGCAATAGAATGCGGAATTGAGGCAAAGCTTGACCTCATAATCCCATTCCTCGATGGTGGTCTTGGTTATGCTGATATTATGGCCCATCAATGCCGCGTTATTAATGAGGATGCTTACGGGCCCCATCTCTGCCTTGATGGCTGCGAAGGCCTTCTGAACGCTCGGGTAGTCGCTCGCGTCCATCTGGACCGCCATAGCCTTCCTGCCAAGGGCCTTGATCTCGTCCGCAAGCTTCTGAGCTCCATCCATGTGGTGAAAACCTGTTACCACCACGTCTGCTCCCATTTTCGCCAGCGAAAGGGCGGAAAATCTCCCGATGCCTTTTGGCATTGACGCTCCGGTTACCAATGCAAGCTTACCTTCTAATGACATTTCTCCCTCCTTGATGTGCACAATTTTTTATATATTCGCTCAGCCTTCGGCAAGAGATCAGTTAATGTATATAGCACCCGGCACAGGGGTTGTCAATTTTTTGCGATCGATCAACTGCCGTTAGGGGCCTCGCCTCTCAACGCGTCGATCAGCACCCTGCTCACCTGCTGGTGCTGTTCCAGAATATCGTATTGTGCATCCTTCAGAAGCCAGCGGCTCACCATGTGCTCAAGAATGCCCAGAACCAGGTGGCGCAGTATATAGATGTCAACATCCGTTCTGATGACGCCCTCCTTCTGCCCTTCTTCAAGGATGTCCCACACCGAACGCACCGATTGTTTGAGAAAGTCATATGTCTCCGTCTTGGCAAAGCTCCTGTTCACCCGCAGCTCAAGCATCAACAGCCTTCCATAATCGGGGTTTGTCTTAAAAAAATAAAGAAAGTACCATACGAATTTCCGGATCTTGTTGAAGACCCCCGAGATCCCTTCCAGGTGCAATGCTACCTGGCTGCGGAATTCGTTCGTTTTCTCGACAGGAATGGAGAAGAAGAGGTCTTCCTTGTTCTTGAAATACTGGTAGATGGTTCCATTGGCAACACCCGCCCTTTGAGCTATTTCAGAGATGCTTGCGCTCTGAAAGCCTTTCTTGCTGAAGACCTCAATAGCTGCCTGGATGATGTCTTCTCTTCTGGCGACCTTTTTGTACATGACCTGTGTGCCCAACGCCTTCTGCAAAGATCGATTTACTCAATTATGCCGGCTGCCGCGGGCCGATGCATCGGACTCCTGCCGCTTGCAGAAACCATCGGCATACAGGGCTGCGCCCAGGGCCGGTATCAATGCAGGGTCCCATTCAGGGCCGGTGGCCAGCCTGCTTACCTTAAGGATGCCTTCCACCAGGCTGACTATTCCTGGATTCCGGGCCAGCCCTCCAATGATGACGAAATCCTTCTTCATGCCCAACCTGTCTACCAATGTGCTGATCCTCCTGGCCATAGCGTAGTAATAGCCTGCTATCAGCTCTTCTACCGGCACCTTGCTCCGGATCAGGTCCAGCGCTTCGGACTGCGCGTATACGGCGCAAAAATCGCTCAGCTTTGGAAATTTATCGGACCGGAGCGCGATCTCTGCCGTCTCCGCCAGGTCTTTCCTGACCAGGCCTCCGAACGCCTCCATCGACCTTCCGATGCCTGCTGCGCATTTGTCGTTCCAGAGGAATGCGGTTGCCCTGCCCTTTTCGGTACAGTGAATTACCTTGCAGCTTTGCCCGCCGGCGTCGAGCACCGTGCGGACCGACGGGCCGCATACCCGCAGCGCCCCTGCAGCGGCGCATGCGATCTCCGATACGGCTTTATGTGCAAAGGCCGCCTGTACGCTCCCGCGGCCGGTCGCGACGATATAATGGATATCTTCCAGCTTTAAGCCGGTTTTGTTGAGAGCCCCGTTCACAGCGTCCAGAGCCGATTCCTTGGGCGTCCTGGTTGCGACCTGAGAAGATGCATAGGGTTGCCCGTCAAGCAGCAGCAGCGCCTTGGACGTCACCGCCCCGATATCAACGCCCGCCGCTATCACCTTTGCCTTCGTCCAATCCATCTGCTTATGTACTGAAGCATGTTCGCTCATTTTCCACCTCCGTAACTCACTACAGCGCCTATTGCGCCCACATACTCAGGAAGGCTCACCACGCTCACCTCTCGTTTTATCAGACGCTGAAGGTGGTTAATGACCGCCTGAGACCTGGCCAGCCCCCCGGCTACCACGATCTCTTTTGTCAGGGGCATGCAGGTGGACATGGAAGCAACGCGCTCGACCATGAACCTGGTGACGGCATCTGCTATATCCGCAGCGTTCGCGCCCTGGCACATAAGATCAATGGCATCTGATTCGGCGGAGAGGGCGCACTGAATGGCAACAGCTATACTTTTTGTCGACTTAAGCGCCAGCCGGGACAGCTCTTCCTCGCTAACCCCCAGCAGCTTCGCCATGCTCGTGTAGAAGATGCCCAGGCCGTCAGCGCATTTGTCGTTTTGAATGACGTCCAGCAAATCCCCGTTCTGGTCATAGCTCATCGCCTTATGCACATTGCCGCCGATATCGATGACCGTTCTCGAGTTGCCGTTAAGGAAAAAAGCCCCTTTTGCATCCGCTACGTATTCGGGAACCGATGCGGCCGGGTCAAGAGCCGGTGCCTTGACGGCATCCCTGAATATCCCCGTGGCGACGATGCCGTTCAGCGCGCCTCCGGAAATACCCGCACTTCTCAGGGCATCATTTAACGCTGCCCGGGCAGCCGCCGCCGGATCACACGCCGTGGGTACCGCGGCATAACCAAGGATCTCCCTGCCCTTCATTATTATGGCCTTTGTATTGATGTGGCCTGCATCCAGCCCGGCGAGAAATTTTTCGTTATTCACGGCGTCACCCCCTTTATTACTTCAACAAGCGCGTCCAGCTGCGCCCGAATGTGAGCTTTTTGCACGGTGGTATCAAGCTCAAGCTCCGTCGATGGAATTCCCAGCTTATCGACGATGGGCTTCAGCGCCACGACGTCCATCGGTTGAGGGCTGCAGAACCTCTGGTAGAGGAACACCACCCCATCAGGCTTGAAGTCCTCGATGAACTGCTGGACGAATCTGAACCTCTTTTTCTCTCCGGTCCCGGGGACGGTATCCTTCGCGGGACAGGGGATCTTGCCGATGTATCCCTCGGCGAGCGCCGTAAGCTTATCCGGCCTGCCCTCGGGCACCTCGAACCAGAAGTACCTGGCAGCCGTACAGGAATCAATGAAGATAAGGCTTGCGTCATAACTCAGATGTTCCATCAGGTCGAAAATCCCCAGGTCGTCGCAGGCGCCCCCCGTAACCATCAGCCGTACCCCTGGCGTCGCTTTGCCGGGCGCAGCCTCCAGCCTTTCGATCAGCTGCTCCAGCATGCCGTTGCATTCCTGCTTGTCCATAACCTGAGAGGCCAGGGTCGCGGCGGCAACCTCCGGGCCTGTTATGGGCGGCTTGTCATGCCTCAGGAACTCCCAGAGGCGCTTCAGGAGCCTCCGGTTGTGGTTATAGACCTTGATCGCGTCCTCCAGGTCGTTGTCCGTCACAGGCTTTTTTGTAAGCTTCTCGACGAATTCTTTGAACTGTGCAAAAGACTCTGTCATGAACCCGCCGGCAGGCTTCGTGTGAATGATATGAGGGTACTGCATGAGGTAGCTTCTGTCCTGGAACCCTGCAAACCTCACCCATACGTTGAACGCTTCGCCCATATGGATGCAGCTGCTGCTCGTAACGACCAGGTCTAAGTAATCATAATTGCCCTGCAGCCCCTGATAGGCGCAGTCATGGGAAAAGGAGCAATACGTTTCATGGATATAGCCCCTCGTCATTGCCTGAGACTCATGGGACGTAAGGATCCTCAACGGTACGATCCCTGCTGCGTAGAGGATCTCCTCCGGGACATGGGTGCACATATATCCTGCCAGGAGCCGCCCTTTCGCCTTAAGGGACCTGGCGTATTCTGGTGTATTCTCCGTTATATGGCGAAACCGTTCGATTATTGCATCTGAGCCCTTTTTCTCCATCTGTCATGCACCTCCTTTCTTATGCGCTTCCATGAGATGTACGAACAACTCCGTTTTCCGCTGGGCGCCCGGCAGGTCCATTTTCCGGACATCTACCTGGTCGGTATCATATTCAACGGTCGGGATCTGGTTTTTGAAGATACGCTGCATCGCTATATAGCCGTTCCTGAAATCCGTTTCGCAACTGCGGGAAGGCGCAAGCAAAAGCCCGTCAGCCTTATACTCTGTCACCATCGCCTTTGCCATCTCTTCAAGCGCCCAGTACGATCTCACTCCCTGCCAGGTTGGCCAGCCCAGGACTATTTTGGCCAGCTCGGTTATGGCCTTTCTTCTGGTTGACAGGTCAAGCTCGTCAACCCAGGCAGGGTCTATGGGTTCCCATGTCCACTTTCCGTTGACGATCCCCTTGAAGTTGCCGCAGGTGCCGAATGTATAGACCGAGGCTACGATCTCGGCCCCGACGTCTCTCAATATCCTCGCCATTTCCGGATGGCCGTAGGTGTGCGCTATCCCGAAATATACTATCCTGAAGCGCTGGTCAGGGGCCACGCTCTCCCCTGTATCAACCATGTGCTTCACTTCCTTCAGCAACGTCTCGTATATGCGCACGCTCTCATCGGTCGTCCTGTCCACAACGGCCGGCGGGAACAGGGCTATGAGGCGCCGCTCGTCCAGCGGCGCCGGGGAATGCATGTTGAGCGCGCATATATTGCCCCACAGGACAAGCACCTTGATCTCGTTCCTCACCGCCTTGACGAACAGCTCATCGGAAAACTCCCTGCCGGTTACTCTCTGGAGCCACTCTATGCCGGCCTCTATCTGGTTGGAGACGTAGTTGACGATCTTCGGGTCTTTCTCCGCATTCCCCCCGCCGATCATGTCTATTGCATACATCGGCACGCCGCCCAGGCGCCTTGAGACCTCCTGGTACCACTTTGAATGCTGGCTGCACAGGTGCGTGGTCCAGATCACGTCCGGCCTCGGATATCCGTCCTTGATCGTCTTATCGGTAATAGCCATCTTGTCGCGGATCACCTCGCCAACGAACAGCTTGAGGTAGCTGCACGAGTGAAATCCAAGGCCGCCTGTCTCGGCGGCAATAATGTCCTCGCGGCACTCTGCGGGCACCGTCCCTGCCGCTGACGCCGAGTGAGGTTCGCCGCCTATTACGTGTATGTCTTCGCCCAGCCCTTTAAGGGGAGCGAGCGGGCTCCAGGTAGAGCCCATGCATCGCAGGCCATCCGAGGCATAGAGATAGTTCCTGTAGCAGTTGTTCTGGTAATTCTTCACTTCGCCCCACGTCGTTATGTTGTATGCCATCTAAACCTCCTGTCCAAAATATATCAATATCTTCTTTGGTTGGTATCAATAATGAATATGATTCATTTTTATTATTTTAAACATCAGATGTCAAGTATTTTTTTCTTTATTTTAAGCTAAATATTATATTGAATATTGTTCATGTTACCATACAAACAACTGGCGTAAGCCGGGTTTAATGCCTATTGGGTCATAAAATATGAATTATGTTCATGTATTGAGAAAAGGGGTTGCGAATCATTACATGATGTTAAAGAGAAAAATGCCGGGAGGCTATTCTATATAGGGGCATTTCTTGTTCTCACGGACAAAGCTACAATCCTTCCCGCAGGGCTCCATCCTTATCGTCACTTCGCTTTCGGCGATAAGCAAATCGATATCTTTTTTAATATCCGAGATCACCGAATGGCCTTTTTTCAGCGGGATGTGCTCAGGCATAATGATATGGAGGTCTATAAAGCGCTTTCTCCCTGCCGTCCTGGTCTTCAGGTCTTTAAAATTGCAGTATTTGTCCATGTGCCTTGCAAGGACCTTTACGACATCCATCTGTCCGGACTCCTCCATAGAGGCATCGAGAAGCTTCATAAAGGCCTCTTTAAGAAGGCGGGCTGAAGGAACTGCGATAACGCCGCTCACAAAAAGCGTGGCGCCGGGGTCGATGTAATTTACCATCCTGTCAAAACCTGCACGGGTAGCAATTATTATAAGGAGGAACGACAGGGTGATCGCCGTCGAGATGTACCCTTCAAGCTTAAAGTGCAGCCCTTCCGCCTTTAACGCAGGGGAAGCGCTTTCCTGCGACAGCTTCAGTATGTAATATGACCCCCAGAAATTGATGGCCACACCGGCGAGGCTGCAGATGAACCCTATCCACGGCTCCTTCACTTCCTCCACCCTGATGATATGCATGATCGCCTGAAAGGACATGGCGAGGGCGAGGCCGACGAGAACGACCCCTTCGATCACCTCGGACACATTCTCGATCTTTCCATAGCCGTAGTTATGAAGAAAGTCCGCCGGCCTGTTCGAGATCTTGATCGCGTAATAGAGGATGACCGAAACGGCAAGGGCGACGCAGGATATTCCCAGGTCAGCCGCTATCGCCAGAGAATCAACTATGACGAGAGCGACCACTTTTATGATGCAGAGGGCTATATTCGAGAACAGGCTTACCTTCACGGCAAGCATCATATAGTGGTCTTTATTCATGCGTCCTTATTATATACCCAAAAGTAAATTAAGAAAATATTTACCTTCTATTATGTAAAAAACAAAGTTTGTTTTCAACCTCACCCCTGTGTTATATGATATTCAGCGACCAGGAGGCCACCATGAAAGATCATACCAACGAAGTTTCCCTGACGATCTCTTCTGACAGGCAGTTCCTCCCCCTCGCCATGTCATTCACGGAGGCATCGGCAAAGGCGTTCGGGCTCGAAAAGACAGACGCCCTGAAGCTCACCCTTGCCTGCGAAGAAACATTCACCTATATCTGCAGCATAAGCAAAGAAACTAAGTCCCTGGTAATGAAAGCGACGAACGGCCTTTATTACGTCGGGGTACAATTTCTTTTCCGCGCCGCTGATTTTGACCCCGGGGCATTCAACCTCACGGCCCAGGCCTCGCCTGAAGATGAGAAAGGGCTTGATGAGATGGGGCTCATCATCGCATCAAGGTCCGTGGAGAGATTTCAGATCTCTCACAGCCCCGAGGGCGTAAGCCTTGTGCTGATAAAAGAAAAGTCATACCCCCAAATGCCGGAGATCACAATGCCCGAATCAAAGCCCCTGAAAGATTTTACCATCACATCCCCTGACCCGGGAACGCTGAAACTGTTTGCCGGGCAGATCGTGCACAGCTACCCGGACCACCTCTATCCCAGGGACTTTCATTTTCCCGGCAAGCTCGTGGACATGGTCGCAAGCGGCGAATACGGCGCGGCGGTAGCGATCAGCAAGGAAGGGCTGACGGGAGGGGGAGTGGCATGGTTTCGATCAAGCGGCAAGATGGTCGAGGTCTTCGGCCCTTATCTCTTCGATCAACCCCCCCGATCATCAGCTGCGGAAAGGCTTATCGATGCCGTCGTAGAGGGCCTGGCAAAGACCGACACATTGTTTCTCATTGTCATGTACGCTACACCGGAATTGCCTGCGGGCTATTTTGAACCGCTGGGCACCATCGACATCTTTAAGAAGGGTTCGCCTCCCGCCGCTGTCACGGTCTACTGCCGGCAGCTTAAAGAAGACCCCGGGAGCACGGTCTGGTTCCACCCGGAGATTGAAGAATTCCTTAAAAAAGAATACCGGCGGCTATATTTTGCCCGTCATATGAAGCCCACGGAGAGCGCCGGCGAGGCCCGGCCCGAACATTCGGTGTTTGCCGCGAGGTTCGTCAAGGCGCAGAATACCGTGATCCTTAACGCCATATGGGATGGGGTTGACTTCGCCGACAACCTCGATCGCCACATCAGCACCCTGAGCGGCGAAGGAATACCGAACATCTTCTTTGAGATCGACCTTGCATATGCGTGGCAGGCCAACCTCATACCGTTGCTGCTTGGCAGGGAGTTCATCCCAAGGCTCGTCCTGCCCTATGCCGGGGAGGGCGATGTAGTGCTGTTCCAGCAAAGGAAAGGGCTGTAGGCAATGTTCGTCGTCCCTCTCGACAGCCTTGTGCCGGATTATGTCAAGACATTCGAGGCCTACATCCCGAGCAAGCCCGACCCTGAGCTGATGAAGCTCTATGGGTGCGACCGCCTCTACCGCCTCAACAACAACGAGAATCCGCTGGGGCCGCCCCCCGGTGCGCAGGAGATCATGCGCCTCTTCCCGCCTCCCAGGGCAGGCCTCTATCCGAGCGGGGATTCCTACTATATGCGCTGCAGGCTCGCCGAACTATACGGCATGGACCCCGACCAGTTTCTCTTCGGAAACGGCGCGAACGAGGTGATAGCCTTTGTCATCAAGGCATTCTGCCAGGAAGGCGACAATATCATCACGGCCGACAAAACATTCGCCGTCTACGAGTGGGTAGCGACATTTTCAGGCTTCGCCGCCAAGCTCATACCGCTCAAGGACTTCGGGTTTGACGATAAGGGCATGCTTGACGCAATCGACGAGCGGACAAAGATACTCTTTGTCTGCAACCCGAATAATCCCACCGGGACGTACTGGAGCGAAGAAAAGCTTCGCGGCTTTCTCGACGCCGTCGCGGGCAGGCAGATCGTCGTCATCGATGAGGCCTATTGCGAATTCGTTGAAAAAAATGATTACCCCGACGGCATGAAGCTTATCGGCGAATATCCCAATCTCGTTGTCTTCCGGACATTCTCAAAGATGTACGGGCTTGCGGGCCTCCGCATCGGCTATCTCACGGGGAGCATGGGCGTGGTAGACGTGATACGGCGCACCTGCGTCGTCTATTCCGTAAATACCGTAGCCCAGGATGCCGCCCTGGCAGCGATCGACGACATCGACCACATATGCCGCACCCGCGAGGTCGTAAACACCGAAAAAAGATACCTCAAGAAAGAGCTCGATGGGCTGGGCCTTGAGACGCAGATCGGCGAGGGGTGCTTCATTATGATCAGGCTGCCCATGAGCGACACCCTCGCCTACCGGAAACTCATGAGAGAAGGGATCATGATACGGAGCATGACAGGCTTCAGGTTCCCCAACTGGATACGCGTCAGCATCGGCAAACATGGTGCGATGGAGGCGTTCGTTGAGGCATTGAAAAAGGTCCTTTCCGGGTAACAGGCTATGAAAAGAGAAAAGCAAATACCGTTCAGGATCGGTGAGGCAACACCCCGCTGCGACGCCCGAACGAAAGTAACGGGGCAGGAAAGATATGCCGCGGATTATTATGGCGATCATTTCTTTTGGGCAGGCGTGAAAAGGGCCGGCATCCCGCACGGGAAGCTGATAAAGGTGCACACAGAGGACGCAAAAAAGCTCAAGGGGGTCGTTGCCGTACTGACCTCGGAAGATGTTCCCGGTTCGAACAGGGTCGGGATAATCAGGGGAGACCAGCCTGTGCTGGCCGACAAAAAGATATGTTATGCCGGCGACCCTCTCGCCCTCGTGATCGCCGAAAACAAAGAGACCCTGCAAGCGGCCCTGGCGCTTATAACCTTCGATCATGAGCCGCTGCCCGGCGTCTTCGATGTGGAAGAGGCGTTAAGAAAAGACGCCCCCCTGGTCCACGAAGACAGCCCTGGGGGAAACCTCCTCCGCCTCGTTTCTGTGGAGACGGGCAAAGGAGCATCCGCCTTTGATGAATGCGATGTGATCGTTGAAGGGGTCTTCGAAACGCCCTTCCAGGAACATGCCTATCTCGAGACAGAGGCCGGGTGGGCATACCTGGACGATAGCGGGCAGCTCGTTGTCGTCACCACGACGCAGACCCCTTTCCGCGACCGGAACGAGATGGCACCCGCCCTCGGCATCGACGTGGAAAAGATCCGCGTCATCGTTCCTTATCTCGGCGGGGCATTCGGCGGCAAAGACGGGATAACCATTCAATGCCTCCTCGGCCTCTCCGCGCTTCATACCGGCGGAGTGCCCGTAAAGATGTGGTGGGGCAGAGAGGAGAGTTTCCTCGCGAGCGTAAAGCGCCTTTCCGCAAGGATGCGCTACAGGCTCGGGGTAAAGCGCGACGGCACCTTCCATGCCCTTGAGTGCAGGGCATACTTCGATACCGGCGCTTACGCGGGGCTTGGAGAGACCGTTATGACCCTCGGGCTGGAACATGCAGGCTCCGCTTATCGTATCCCGAACGTGAGCATCAAGGGGTCGTGCGTATACACGAACAACGCGGTCGGCGGGCCTTTCCGGGGATTCGGCGTAACCCAGGTAACGGCTGCCATGGAGCGGATCGTCGATATGGCAGCGCAGAAACTCTCCGTTGACCCGCTGGCGATCCGTCGCGTCAACGCGGTGGAAAGGGGGGATAAAAACTGCATCGGCGTCACGCTCACACATTCAACAGGGATAAAAAAATGCCTTGCCGCCCTCTCGGATCACCCGTTGTGGCGGGAAAGAGAAGGCTGGAAAATGAAGGCGGGTCAATTCAAAAAGAGGGGGGTCGGGATCGCGTGCATGGCGCACGCCATGGGCTATCCGGCTGTAGTGCCTGACTTTGCGAACGCGAAGATCGAGTTTACCGGCGAGGGAAGATTTCGCATCTATGCCGGAATAGTAGACATGGGACAGGGCAATGCGAGCACGTACGCTCACATCGCAGGCGCCTTGCTGGGCCAGGAAGCAAGCGCCTTTGAGCTCATCCAACCCGACACGGAACGGACATTGCCATCAGGCTCATCCTCTGCCAGCCGCACGACATACGTATACGGGAATGCCCTTGTCATCGCCGTGGAAGATCTTAAAAAAAAGATCCTTGACAAGGCATTGCGCCTTTTCAGCACGGCGCAGGCTGAGGAGCTCATGCTCGTCCCCGGAGGCATCAGGCACAGAAAGGACAAAAAGAAGGTCTCTCTCAAGGAAGTGGCAGGGCTATTCGATGAGTCAGAAAGGTTTTACACTGCATATTTCAGGTCGCCCGCCGCGACGGAGATGCTGGACCGGATATACCTCGGCCCACACATCATCTTTTCATACGGTGCGCACCTCGCATATGTAGAGATCGACACGCTGACAGGCTGCATAGAGGTAACAGGGTACCTTGCCGTTACCGATGCGGGCAATGTCATCAATCCGCAGGCATATGAACAGCAGATACAGGGGGGGATCGCACAGGGCATCGGGTTTGCCCTCAGCGAAGACTACAAGGCTGCAAACGGGCATGCGGATACGAACAGCCTCGCCACCTACATCATCCCCACGGCGATGGACGTGCCTGATATGCTGTCCGTCGCGGCGGATAATGCTGAGGAGACCGGGCCCTTCGGCATGAAAGGCATCGGCGAGATCTCGATCAGCGGCCCTGTCCCTGCGATCGCCAATGCCGTTGCCGATGCCTGCGGCATCAGGATAGGCCGAAACCCGATCACGGTAGAGAACATTTTCCGGGCATTATGGGAACAAAACGATCAGGAGAGACCGCGTTGAAGATATCTTTTGTTCTGAACGGAAAGAAGAGAACGGCAGATGTTCAGCCTGATATGAGGGTCGTTGACCTTCTCAGGGAACACCTTCATCTCACCGGCACCAAGGAAGGCTGCGGCTCGGGCGAGTGCGGCGCCTGCACGATCCTTGTTGACGGCGAAAGCAGGCTGTCCTGCCTCATGCTCGCCGCGCAGCTTGAAGGAAAAAGGATCACAACCATCGAAGGGCTGTCAAAAGGGAAAAGGCTGCACCCCGTGCAAGAGGCCTTTGTTGAGAGCGGCGCCGTGCAGTGCGGCTTTTGCACGCCCGGCATGGTGATGACAGCCGTTGACATGCTCTCCCGCAATCCGGATCCTTCACGGGATGAGATCCGTGAAGGCATAAGCGGCAATCTCTGCCGCTGCACAGGCTATCAAAAGATCGTCGACGCGATAGAGGCCGCCGCAAAGGATAAAAGCAGATGAGGCGGGCGAGAAAAATAATTGGAGAGGGAACAGATGGCGCGTGAGGTACTGCTGCCCCACACAATCGACGGTCTTTGGGAGATCATCCGTTCAGAACCGGGGGCGCGTTTGTATGCCGGCGGGACCGATCTTCTTGTGAAGCTCCGCCCCCAAGCTCACTTGCCTTCCAGCTCCCCTGGTACCCTGGTCTGTCTCGACAGGATCGAGGAACTGAAAGGCATCCATGAAGAGGACGGGCTGGTCTGCATCAGGGCCTGCACAACCCATTCCGAGATCATGAGGGACCCTGTTATCCGGCGGCACTTTCCCGTTCTCACCAAGGCGCTGCGCCTTCTCGGCTCCCCCCAGGTCAGGAATATGGGGACCATCGGCGGGAATATCTGCACCGCATCGCCTGCCGGCGACACGCTCACGCCATTGTATGCACTGGGCGCTTCCGTTGAAACCCGCTCATGCGACAGCGGGCGGCTTATGCCCCTTAAGAGCTTCATCCTTGGCCCTGGCAAAGCTGCCCTCCAGGAAGGCGAGATCCTTTACGGGATATGGATAACAAAAGACCTCGACTTCAATATCCATCACTTTGAAAAGGTCGGGCAGCGAAAGGCGCTCGCTATTGCCATTGCAAGCATGGCCGCGCTTATAAAGCTTTCCGATGAAGGGGTGATAGAAAAGATCAGGCTTGCCTGGGGCAGCGTCGCGCCAACGGTCCTATCCTCCCAGACCATTGAAGATGCCCTTACCGGGAAACCTCTGACAGAAGATGCCCTCCGGGATGTCATGCCCCTCGTGATGGATGCCGTTTCCCCCATCAATGATGTGCGCGCCTCCGCCGGATACCGGAGGAGGGTAACCGCCAATCTCCTTCTCCGCCTTTTACAGTATAGAAATGCAGGGTTCGAAGGGCTGAGGATCCAGGAGAAAATTCGAAGCACGAATTTCTAAATCCTAAACAACAATTATCCATGCAGCGCATCGCATGAAACCCTGGCGTGAGAGGATCATAGCAACGACATCCCCTCTCCCCTGGCGGGAGAGGGTCAGGGTGAGGGGGAAAGGAAAACATACGAGCACCTTGTCTAAACAATTGACATTTGTATTTTGATATTGTTTAGCGCATCGCGCTTAGGATTGCGTGCTTGGTTTTACTATGGGCTATCAGCCATGAGCAACATTCTGGCTACAGCCTTATCGACTGTCGCAGCATCGAGCGAGACTTCCCTGTATATGCCTTCAACGAGCGGGGCATCGAGGCGCTCGAAATCCCTTTCCATGGGGGCAACAACCACACCGCACATCTCTATGACAGCCGGGCTGACAACAACCCGTTCGTCGCCCTTCCCGAAGAAGACATCGGGACGGTGTTTTGCGCGGGGGAAGACCAGGAGGCGCCATGAGCCTTCTTCGCATGATCCGGCAATGTTCATCATGGGCTCTTCGCCAATCCCGAGAACCTCCTGCAGGACGGTCAGAAACTTTTTAAAAGCGCTCCCCAGGGCCGCGCGGTTATCCCCTGTGAGGATCACGATCTCCCGTCCCGCGCCAAGGATCCGGGAGAGAGGGATGCCGTCGACCTCTGCGAGCAATGCCTGCCTTTTCTCTTCGAAGATCACTTTCTCCGCGGGCATCCATCCCGACGGCACTGCCTGGAAATGAAGGTGGTCGGGGGCAGATGCGCCGCATTTCGGCCCATTGTAAAGGACCGTCCATCCCGGACCGAGATCGGCAGCAATCCGGAGGAAGGAATCTATGCTGCCCGCGATATTCTGGGGGCTGTGCTGTATATGGGTGACCGTGAGGTGTGAATGGAAGACAGGCCGTGGATTGCAGAGGATCAGGTGTTCACCCCGGTAAAGGATGCCTTTCTGCTCCGGCGGGAGGTTCTCTGCACAGAGAAAGCACTTTCGGGCATTGATATCCTGCCGGTCCACCGATGCCAGGGTATTTATCGTTCTTCCGGGATTATGCTGGAGGCGGACGGCAAACCCATCGCACCCAAGGCCTCTCACCCGCACGCCCTTCAGCGACCCATACGCCTCCCCCAGCTCAAGCCACGAATTTTGCTGCTCGGCGATAAGATCATCACAGAGGCGCTGGAGATTTCCTCCATCAAAGGTGGAATATATCTTGTCTGCATTCATTTGGCCCCTGCGTTTATCTTCTTCCTCGCCAGTATCTCTTCTGTCCTGATCGCATCCTTAAAGGCGTCGTTTTTATTCGCCGCCTCGATCGTGAGCGCCGCGTCGGTGTTTCCCGGCCAGCGCCTGCAGAGATAGAGGCTCTCAAAGATCCTCCCGATGCGGTATTCCCTGCAGATGCGGAGCGCTGCCGCGTAGTCCTCGCCGTAGCTCACGTTCAGGAATCCGATCCCGCGCATGGTCTCCGTATCGAATGCCCGCGGCGCCCCGAGGCCGTTTATCCTGAGCGCGTTGTTGTGCCCGTTTACATCGGTCCATTCGCGGTGGTCGATAAGGCCTGGGGGCATCTCCTCCAGCCTTTCGTTGACGATGGTATATGAGCCGACCACCATCGCATACCTGCCTTCCCGGAGCCTGTACACGATCTTCTGCAGGCTGCGCTCATTGATGTAGAGGTCGTCCGAGTCGAGCTGCACCGCATACCTGCCGCAGTCTCGAGAATAGAGAGCCTCGTTCCAGCAGCCGCCGATGCCGAGGCCGGTCCTTGCCGGGACGATATGCTTCAGGGCCGGGTGCTGCGCAGCCATGCCGGACAGCACGGCCGTCGTCCCGTCCGTTGAATGGTTGTCCACGACAATGACGTTGAAAGCAAAATCCGCCTCCTGCGTCAGCGCGCTTCTCACGGCATCAGCGATAGTGCCTGCCCGGTTTCGTACAGGGATAATGACGGATGCCTCGACCGGAAAGGTCTTTCGTTCCTTTCTCGCCTGTTTCAGATTATTTGGCGGCAGGTAAGCGCCGATCCTCTTCAGGTGGTCCGTGAAGACCGTCTCCATCTCCTTCTGGACAGCCTCGTTCCGTGGATCAACGTACGAGAACAGCCTGTCGTCGCCTGACAGTTCGTCTGCCGCAATGACTGAATAGAGCGGCTCTGCCATGTGGTGGACCGGGTTGTCGATGGAAACCTTCAGGCGAAGGTCATAAAGGCCGGCGTGGCGTACATCAGGAATGGCCCCGTATCTTTTCAGTGCATCCCTGACAACAGCAGCCGAAAAGAGCATCGCGGCGCCGAAATCAAAATCATCGCGGGCGCTCCCCAACTGGCAGTCGTTGAGCGGATGGAGCGCCCTCCCCTTCTCTCCGTCATCGTAATAGTCGGAATAGACAAGGCCCGCCCTGGTCAATGCCGCCGCCTCCAGCATCCTCTCCAGCGCCTCCGGCTCCATGAGGACCTTCCCCGGCCCCGGTAAAAAAAGAATATACTCCGTTTGAACGCCATCCAGGATCATGCTGAGCATCCGCTTTGACTGGATTGGGTCCGCCTCAAGGAGGCGATGTCTTGGAGCGTCCAGGTGAACCGGGCGCTCGCTTACAACAACGATGTCTTCAACCAACGACGATCCTGCAAATGATCTCAGGGACCTTTCGAAGAGAGGTCCGGGAGCATATTGGCTGATCAGAACAACCTTTTTCATTGCCTACATATTAGCATATCCCTGGCTGGCAAGCATTACCTCTTATAAAGAAAAAGGACATCGGGCGCCATGGGCATTTTTCATTGCTTTTGAATGAACATTGTACAATAATTACCTTGAATCAGACGCAGGGCATATAATAATCGTTGCCGGCTTAGGTGCGATAAAAAACTATTTGCCAAAAAGTAAGGCAAAGAAAATGAAGGGGGTGTCTTAATGAAAAGGATTATGAACCTTTTAGCATGTGGAACGGTCATCCTGTGCATTTGCCTTGTTTTGCAGGTTAAAGCTTCTGATGACGCTTACGGCGCAGCCGGCACTTCGAAGCTGAGCGACAAAGAGCTTACTCTTCCTAAGATGCTGGCCTTTGCAATACAAGACGAATATCTGGCGCGGGGGGAATACCAAAAGGTAATGGAGAAGTTTGGCAGCCGGCGACCATTTTCAAACATCATCAAAGCCGAGGAAAGGCATATTGCATGGTTGAAACCGTTGTTTGTAAAGTATGGCGTAGCGCTGCCACCCGACCGTGGGCTGGAACTCGCTAAAGTACCGTCCACTTTCGCGGATGCGCTCCGGATAGGCGTAGATGCTGAGGTGGCGAATATTGCTATGTATGAACGATTTTTAAAAAAAGATCTGCCTGATGACGTCAGGGATGTGTTCAACCGTCTCCTCGCCGGATCAAAGAATCACCTTGCTGCATTTAAAAGGGAAGGAATATCACGATAATTTCCGGATGTGGAAGTAAAAAATGCCCATACGGTAGATTCTCTCTATGCCCCGTCATGCCCGGCTTGATATATCAGGCGCGCTACATCATGTAATGATAAGAGGACTAAATAAGAGCGCAATATTTGCAGACGATAATGACAGACAAAGGTTTCTTGAAAAATTGATAGATTCAGTCATAAAGACTAAATCTTTGATTTATGCCTTTGCTCTAATGGACAATCACGTTCACCTGCTCATAAGAAGCGGCGCTGAAGGTTTAAGCACTCTCATGAGAAAGCAACTTACCTGGTATGCTATCTATTTTAATAAAAGACACGGAAGAACAGGCCATCTCTTTGAAAATCGGTACAAATCGATTCTTTGCCAGGAGGATACCTATCTCTTAACCCTTGTTCGCTATATCCATCTCAATCCTGTAAGGGCAGGCATCGTAAAGGACATGCATTCATTGGACCGTTTTCGATGGTGCGGTCATTCCCTGATCATCAAAAAGGATGAACTTCCCTGGTTTGACAAAAATCTGATACTCAATCAGTTTAGCACATCATATAAAAAGGCAGTTATTGGTTACCATAATTTTGTCGAAGAAGGATTCACAATGGGAAGGAAACCAGAGCTCGTTGGAGGAGGGTTGGTCAGAAGTCTCGGGGGCTGGTCAAAAGTACTATCACTTAAGGGCAGGGAACGATATAAGTCGGATGAGCGCATCCTCGGGAACAGTCACTTCGTACAAGAGGTCCTGAAGGAAGCAGATGAGAGGCTTCGCCGTCAGCTAAAGACCATATCACCAGGGAAGACTATAGAAAATATTATTGATGAAGAATGCTCAAAAGGTAATATCAATCCAAATGAACTAAGAAATAGGGGCATGCGCAAACATATCACTCTCTGCCGGGCAAAGGTTGCCTTAAGGGCAATCGCAGAACTCGGTCTTTCTGCAGCGGAGGTCGCCCGCAACTTAGGTGTTACCACTTCCACAATTACCCGTGCAATAAAGAGACTAGAGAAAAGAGAAAAGATATAGTAATGCAATATATGCAACAACGTCCCTAACTTTTGGCGGGCCGGATTGAAGTGCTGAAAGACGTCCCTCAGGGGGTACTTAACTGCCCTTTGACAAGGGCACAGACAATGTATAAAGTTATGCTATGCCGTTATCGGGCCAAAGAACATGGCAAATTCACTAAAAGGAGGCGCATATGTTTACAGTGAGCGAAGAGGCTTCTGAAAGGATCAAAAAGTTCCTGGAGGGGCAGGAAGCGCTTAAGTCTATAAGAATCTTGATGACTGAAGGCGGATGGAGAGGTCCATATCTCGTGATGGCCCTGGACAAGCAACAACCGGATGATGAGGTCTTCGTCGATAGAGACGTGACCTTTCTTGTCAAAAAAACACTTTTTGAAAAGGTAAAGCCTATACACATCGGCTACACTCACTCCACCCTAGGCTTGGGTTATACCATAGAATCAAACCTCGGGAAGCTGGCGGAAAATGTCATGGCGGGATGTTCTGACATTTATGCAAACTGCAAAGACGTACCTGTTTAGAGCGGGGAAAGACAAGGGGCAGAAGGACGTTCTTCAATTGTTCAAAAGCAAGTATTTGACGGGCCGGATTGAAGTGCTGAGGGACGTCCCTCACGGGATCAAATTAATAATTTAATGGGCGTCTCTAAAATACGCATTTAATGTTTTTTAATTCGCACTAATTTTGTCAAGTGCATTTACAACGTCGATCCCCCAGAGTGTTGTACCTTTTCTGAAAGTCATGCCAGGCGCTATTCTGATTACCTTTCCAGATTTCGTATTTATATCTGAATTTTTAACAGCAACCCAGGAACCATCCGGTTTCTTCTCGAAATCTTCAATCATAATTTTAGCAATTTCGTCCATATATCACTCCTCTTTACTTTGGGATTTGTAGAATTATGATTGGTCCAATTATATTCAATACCCAATGCCAATGTCAAGACTTTTAGGGGGCAGGCCCGTGTCACCCCGCAGCGCGCTGCGGGGGATCATCCCTATTGAAGAAGAAGTACAAATTCTGGAACAAAAGACCGCATAACCCGGTGCTGCACAAAGGGCGTTGCCTCTGGCTGAGGTCTGTGCTATATGTTAAAAGGAATAATGAGAAAAATGAACTATGAGATAAATTGAAAGATAGTGGGGGATCAAACATATGAGACTTACGGAAAATATTCATTTGCTGAGATTGGATTTTAAAGTAAAACTGGATGCTCATACAACGATCGAAAGATTTGCAAACTGCGTAATCGTTTTCGGAAAAAAGATAGCCCTGATAGACACAGGCACAAAAGACAGCGCGGCCGATATATTCGACTACATAAAGAAGAACGGTCGGGATATCGCCGAGGTAGAAACGGTGATTCTGTCTCACTCCCATCCCGATCACATAGGCTCTGCCGCTGAAATAAAAGAAATAACAGGATGCCGGGTCGTGGCGCATGAAAATGAGAGAGACTGGATAGAGAGCATAGAAACTCAGATGAAAGAAAGGCCTGTTCCTGGTTTTTTACAACTGACGGATAGATCTGTAAAATTAGATGGGTTTTTGGTCCATGGCCAGGTGATCGAAGCAGGCGAGAATGTCAGCTTGAAGATCATTCATTCGCCCGGTCATTCCAAGGGTTCCATAAACATCTTGTTCCCCGAAGACAGGATACTATTCACCGCCGACTCGATCCCTGTAAAAAATGATATCCCCGTTTATGATAATTTCTATGATCTGATGAACTCTTTGCATCGCATAAGAACAAATCCGGACTACGCCATCCTGCTGACTTCCTGGACCCCGCCGCTTACTGACCGGGAGGAAATAGAAAAGTTTTTAAATGAAAGCGAAGGTTATCTGAAGGCATTGGATGAAACGGTGAAGGGCGTTTATATCGGAGAAGAGTCCGGGGCGCTGGAATTTTGCAAAAAAGTGATACTAACATTGGGTTTGCCTGATTTTTATGTAAATCCTGTTGTTGACAAAGCGTTCAAGGGACATAGAAGATGAATATCGGGATCATTGGCGTAGGAGGCGTTGGAGGGTACTTCGGGGGGAAGATATGCAAACTTGTTCCACGGAAAGATGCCGATATCTTTTTTGTAGCAAGGGGCAGGCATTTAGATGCGATCCGGAAGAACGGCCTTTGTGTCAGCACAGCTACAGAAGGGGAGTGGGTTTGCAGCCCGACATTAGCCACTGATCGCATTGAAGAACTCCCGGTTCTCGATATCTGCCTGTTGTGCGTCAAATCCTATGACCTTAAGGATGCTGTCTCCCGGCTCGGCGATAACGTTTCACCGTCTACCCTGATAGTCCCTTTGCTGAACGGCATCGATATCTATGAAAGGATAAGAGAAGATCTTCGGGCCGCCCAGGTCTTGCCGGCTTGTGTCTACGTGGGGACTCACATTGAAGCCTATGGGAAGGTAGCTCAAAAAGGCGGGGCATGCAAAATTTTCCTTGGCAAGGATCCGCGCGCGCACGGCCCGGCCCCGAACCCGGTCTTCGATCTCTTCAGGACCAGCAGGATCAGTTATGAATGGCTTGAGGACGTCTATCCGGAAATATGGGGAAAGTTTGTCTTTATTGCAGCCTTCGGCCTTGTAACGGCCGGTTTTGACAAGACAATAGGGCAGGTTATGGAATCGGCCGCCCTGAGCGGTTATGTCCTGTCTGTAATGAACGAGGTCGTTCAGCTTGCCGGGAAGGCCGGCGTCATATTGCCCGAAACGATCGTCGCCGACTCCTACCAAAAGGGGAGCAACTTCCCCTATGAAACAAAGACCTCCTTCCAGCGCGACGTTGAATCTACCGATAAGCCGGATGAGCGCGATCTGTTCGGGGGTACCATTCTTCGTCTCGGCAAACGATTAGAGGTCGATACTCCTTCTACAAAGGAATTGTGGGATCTTCTCAGCCGCCGCAAACCGTTTAGGGGATAAAGTAAATAATGAAAAGGAGGTTGCCTGTGAACAACAAAGAGCATGCCGACCTGCTGGAAAAGCTATCCGCTGTTCTTATCCGCTGTTTTTTTCTGTCTTTGGCGCTTCTATGCATCTGGCTCATTTTCTTTTTGATTGGTGGAAGCGCCGGCTACAGCCTCCATTCGCAGTGGTTCGAGTTGAGCAGACACGACTATGACGTATTGAACTATTTCGGGATAGCATTCACCAAGATCTGCGCCATAATCTTTTTCCTGTTTCCCTACATTGCGATCAGGCTGGTGCTGCGCGGGATGAAGGCGTGATGCTGGATGCTTGAGCAATATCGAATTTTTAAGCACGGAGCGCTAAACAATATCAAATGTCCGAAACAGATGCATGTTTCTTAATGTTTTGAATTTTGAACATTTGAATTTGTTTAGTGCTTCGACATTGGTGCTTAGGATTTCGTCTTTCATTCCGATATACTATATACGATATACTGTCGGCTGATCTCTTGTAGCCGGTGCCTATAGCCGGGTGCAGCCTCTTGCGGCATGTGCTATAATTATATATATCCTGAAGGCTGGTGAGGTTACCATATGTTCCCGATCTGATAGTCTTCGGGATCCATCTCTGGCGTGTCCAGAGTAAACCTCGCCAGGTTTCGGGATAATTTCTGCAAACATCGTCATACAACCGTCACGGGACATCGCAATGAACTACCCCGCAGCAAGCTGCGAGGTATCAGAGGATAGAAACGACATGATTATGCCCCCTCACCCTACCCTCTCCCGCGAGGAGAGAGGGAATAGCGTCACCCCGCAGCAAGCTGCGGGGAATCATCCGGATTGAAAGACGCGGGTCAATGAAGGGGGGTCGCTCGCGTAAGCCAGGGAAGCTGCCATAGCCCTTTGCTGTATTTGGAAAGGGAATAAGGTTTGACAGGCTCACGTTTTCCCGTTATCATCTTTTGCAGGATAGTTGCGGACAAGAAAATGAGCAAAGAACCAATGATAACCGTGGGCATCATGGACCGGCAGGTCGAGGTTTCCGGCATCCTGAACGGCAATTTTCATGTTGATGGCTTCGGCGACCTGTCCGGCAGCTTCTCTGCGAGGGCATCGGACGGCGTTATCGCACTCAAGGGCACTGATGGCCGCGATGTTGCCCGCTCCCGGTCTGTCAGGCTGACGCCGCACGGCGGCTCTACGTTCACGCTTTTTCGCGTGACCATAGGCATCAGTTTCCACTGGGAAAGAACTGAAAATCAGACCTTTCACGGAGACCTCGTTCTCCGGCCCCGCGACGACGGGACGATAGCCGCCATCAACGAGATTCCCCTGGAAAACTATTTGAAAAGCGTCATCTCTTCTGAAATGAATGCTGCCGCGCCCTTTGAGTTCCTGAAGACCCACGCGATCATGTCTCGAAGCTGGCTCCTTTCCGTCCTCGGCCGGAAAAAAGAAAATAAAGAAACACTCGCGGCGGCGGCAAAGCTCGCCGAAAGCGGCGATGAGCTTGTGCGCTGGTACGAACAGGAAGACCACGACATATACGACGTGTGTGCCGATGACCATTGCCAGCGCTACCAGGGCATCGCAAAGATCCTTTCGGGAAATGCGGAAGCGGCTGTTCTGGAAACCTTCGGAACAGCGATCACGTATCAGAACGAGATATGCGACGCCCGTTATTATAAGGCATGCGGGGGGATGACGGAGGACTTCGGCACCGCATGGGAGGACAAGCATGTCCCCTACCTCGTCAGCATCACAGACGCGCCGTCACAATACAGCCCCGTGAGGACAGAGGAAGATGCCTTCGCGTGGATCTTCTCGAAGCCTGAGGCGTATTGCAACACAGCCGACATGGATACCCTGGCAAAGATCCTCCCTGACTTTGACCGCGAGACACATGATTTCTTCCGCTGGAAGGTCGAATATGCCCGCGAGGAACTGGAAGGGATCCTGCGGGAAAGGTCGGGCCTTGATTTCGGAACGCTGAAGGAGATCAGGCCTCTTCAGCGAGGCCCTTCGGGGCGGATCTTCCGCCTGCAGATCATCGGCTCTAAAAGGACCATGACCGTTGGAAAAGAGCTCGAGATAAGGCGCTGGCTCTCCAGGAGCCACTTATACAGCAGTGCCTTTGTTGTAACAACAAAACAGGACACCGGCGGGGAAGCTAAGCGGTTCATCTTCCACGGCGCAGGATGGGGCCACGGCGTGGGTCTCTGCCAGATCGGCGCCGCCGTTATGGCAAGCAAAGGGTTCAAGGCCGGGCAGATCCTGGCGCACTACTTCCCCGGCACGGAATTACGAAAGGTATATTAATGGAGCGAAGGTTTAAGACTGCTTTCATTTTGGGCGCAGGATTGGGCGTGAGGCTCCGCCCGTTGACCGATCGCTGTCCGAAACCGCTTCTGCCTGTAGGAGGGCGGCCCGGCATCACCTATGTCATGGACCATCTCCTCGAGGCAGGGGTTGATCGCTTCATCGTCAATACCCATCACATGCCGGAGGCCTACGCGCAGCAATTTCCCGGCAGGCAATGGCGTGGCGTGCCCATCACCTTCCGTCACGAGGCGGTGCTTCTGGAGACAGCCGGCGGGCTCAAAAACATTGAAGACCTTATTGACGAGGATGAAGCGATCATATGCTACAACGGCGACGTGATAACAGACTTCCCATTACAGAAACTGATCAACGATCATGAGGCGGCACGGCCTGACGTGACTATGGCGCTCCGGAGCAGCGGCCCTATCCTCAACGTGAACATCAACGAACGCGGCGAGGTCTGCGATCTCCGCCACAGCCTCGGCGACCCGGGGAGGCAAAGCTGCCTTTTCACAGGCATCTATACTGTAGAAAAATCATTTCTCCGTTTCATTGAGGCCGGCAAGATCGAATCGGTGATCCCGCTATTCCTCAGAAGGATTGTGGAAAAACCGGGATCGGTCCGCGGGGTCATTATTGACGAAGGCGGGTGGCACGACATCGGATCCATCGATGAATACGAAAAGACAAGGTCTGGCATGGAGAGGCAATGAGCGTTCATGATGAAATGATCAGGTTTGCCCGCGAGGTCTTCGCGTTTTCAGACGACTTTCCCATGAAGCTCGCTCCGCTGGCGGGGAGAGGCTCTGACAGGGATTTCTTCAGGCTGCAATGGGGCGACGCAGATACAGCCATTCTCATCCACTACGATCCGAAACGCATAGAGAACACCTACTATGGGGATATTGCCGTCTTTCTCCGCGATAGCCGCGTTGCTATCCCCCGGCTCTTCGGCCACGATCCGGGCCGCTGTTTTATGTTGATGGAGGACCTGGGGGACCAGGACCTCTGGTCTTTCAAAAACGCCCCCTGGGAAACCAGGCGGGCTCTTTACCAGAAAACCCTCGCAATCATTTACAGCCTTCACTCATTCCCTGTAAAGGCCTTTCCCTCTGACGAGATCAGGATCATGGAAGGCTTCGGCCCTGATCTCTACCGCTGGGAGCGGGACTACTTCAGGGAGCACTTCGTCCAGGGCGCATGCGGGGTAAAACTCGATCCTTCACCGGAAAAAAGGCTTGAGGCAGAGCTTTCCGCCCTTGCAGAGAGGCTTTCCGGAACTGCGCAATGCCTCGTCCACCGCGACCTTCAATCCCAGAACGTTATGATCCGCAATGGCGAGCCTTTTCTCATCGACTTCCAGGGGATGCGCTTCGGGAGCCCTTTTTATGACCTCGGCTCACTGCTTTGCGATCCTTATGTAAACCTCTCGGAGGGCGAGATCGATGAGCTCCTCACCTTTTATTACGCTCTTGTGCGACGTGATCTCGATTGGAGCGCCTTTCAAAGATATTTCTGGGAGGCCTCGGCCCAGCGCCTCATGCAGG
>Ga0302252_1000143_pt1 | contig 86328 bp, 76 predicted proteins | sample AAG_RA_Leu_MG_FD_193511 | JGI IMG/M metagenome (GOLD analysis project Ga0302252, IMG submission 193511) | Enriched activated sludge microbial communities from anaerobic digester in WTTP, New Holstein, Wisconsin, United States - AAG_RA_Leu | ecosystem: Engineered > Bioreactor > Anaerobic >... | reverse complement strand
CCCCCGGAGGCTGGCCGCCCGGACCCTGATTGCCGCCGCCTGGAGGCTGACCGCCCGGACCCTGACCCTGGCCGCCTGGAGGCTTCATCCCTTCAGGAGGACCTTTCTTGCCACCCTTAGGTCCTGGGACTTCAAACTGGATCGGCTTCTTGTCAAGCGCCACGACCTTGTCCCATTCGCTGAGCCGCCTCTGGATGAAGCTCAGCCAGTTCTGGGAGAACGTATCCGGATAGGTCTTGCACAGTTCGAGCATGAACCTGTGGAGCGTTCGCATCTTCTTGTTGCAGGTTATGCAGGTCTGGCGCGCCTTCTGTACAACGTCGTAGTCCTTCGGAGACTTCCTGATCTCGTCTACCATCTCTTTCTGAAGGGCTATCACCTCTGCCAGCTTTCTTTTGATATCCATCGTCTCAGGGTTGAAGCTCTCCAGATCTTCAAGTTTCTTCTCAGATTCCTTATAGAATGTCTCGACATCCTTGATCGGCGCGAGCGGGATCTCGTAAGGAAGCGGCATCCCCTTGGGAGGGCCGCCCTGCCCTCCTGGGCCTCCCGGACCTGGACTGGCGCCTGGACCGGGGCTGTCTCCCGGACCTCCCTGGCCTCCCGGACCGCCTGGATTACCGCCTGGGCCTCCCTGCCCGTCCGGACCGCCTGGAGGCATATCTATCTTCGGGAACGAACTCGCCCTGTATACCATCTTCATCATGATGTTGTAGCCTCTTGTGAAGCTGTCATAGGGGCCGTACAGGAATGTGTACAGGAAGATCATCGAGCGCTCCTGCGAGTTCTCCTCTTTCTTCTTGCCGGGGTAGTCGTCTTTCCATATTACGGCGCCTATAGTCTCAGGCTTCTGCTCGGCGATTATCTGGGCCTGCTTCTTTTCGGCCTCCTTCTGCTTTTCCGCCATGATCTTCTGGCGCTCGGCCCTCCTGTCCTGGACGTATTTCCTCATCTTTTCCTGGTCCTTTCTGTCATACCAGTAGAACAGGAATCCGAATATGACAAGGCAGATCAGAGCCGTCACAATGACAAACTTCTTGAAGCCCGGAGAGCGTTCCTTGGAGTTGAAGAATTCGAGCACGGCTTTCGCACCTCACACTGATAATTAGATTTCTGAGATAATATTATATACTTCTATTTACATTTCATCAAGGCCCAAAGAGTCCGGATCAAGTTTTCCCATGTCTTTCAGGGATCAAGAGATCAAATGAATTCTTCCTTCCCTGGACCCTTGGCCACTTGATCACTGCAGCATGAACTGGAAACATGTGCCTGGATAATAGAAGGAGAGTGTTATCATGAGAAAGAAAGGATTGTGAAAATCAGGTGTCAGGCCCGGATAATCACATGATCGTAATAGAAAACCTCAGCAAAATTTACAGAATTGGCGATGTCGAAGTCAGGGCAATGTTCGGCGTGAGCTTTCACATCAGGCCGAAAGAGTTCGTGTCTATAATGGGGCCTTCAGGCTCGGGCAAATCGACTTGCCTGCACATTCTGGGGTGCCTTGACCGCCCTTCCGAAGGCTCGTACAGGCTCGACGGGCGAGAGGTGAGCCGCCTTTCAGACAGCGATCTGGCGAGAGTCCGCAACAAGAAGATAGGATTCGTGTTCCAGAACTTCAACCTCCTCCCGAAGGCCACGGCATTGCAGAATGTGGAGCTGCCGCTCATATACGCCGGGATCAGCAGGAGGACGCAGAAATGCAAGGACGCCCTTGCAAGAGTCGGACTGGAAAAGCGGATCAGACACAAGCCCATCGAGCTCTCAGGAGGTGAGCAGCAGCGCGTTGCAATTGCAAGGGCTCTGGTCAATGACCCTTCACTTCTGCTGGCAGACGAGCCGACAGGGAACCTGGACAGCCGCTCCGGCAAAGAGATAATGACTCTGTTCTCCGAGCTGTACGCCCAGGGAATAACAATCGTGATCATCACGCACGACAGGGGCGTGGCCGAGTACGGCGGCAGAATCATCCATTTCAGGGACGGCGCGATAGTGAATGAAGAAACCCTCTCGAAGGATTCTCAGGCGCTCGGGAGAACACATGAGGAATCTGAAGGCGTCAGGGGACCCATAGGAGGCTCGGAGAGGCAGTGACCGGAAGATTCTTTTCTGATTTTCGACTTCTCGTCCGGAATGCGGCAAGAATCATCGCTCTGCTCCTCATTATAATCCCTCTGCTGGCCGATCCCGGAGTCAGCGCCGAAGAACCGTCGAGCAGGAAAAAACTGGACCTCCTGTCATGCATCACCTTGACGCTCAGAAAGAACTTCACGATGATGGAATCGATGGAGACTCTGCTCCAAAGGGAAGCGGACTTCTACATCGCAAAGAACACCCTTCAGACAAAAGTCGGCGGCTCGCTGAAGAGCGGCTCCAACACGTCACTGCAGGGATACAGGGACTCAGAGGTAAGGAGCGAGCTCGTCTACAAGCTTCCTGAAGGAGACAGCATCAACGCCGTAGCCGCAGTCGGCGCCACGAATTTTACCCATCATGCAGGGCACGACCTGTCATTCCAGTACAGATACCCGCTGGCGAAAGGTAACGGCATCACGGTGGGCTCCAAGGAGATCATCAAGGCCCAGCGGAACCTGACCATCCAGGAGATGAACTATTTCGTCTCCAAGCAGGATGTGGTCAACTCTGTCATCAAAGCCTATTTCCGCCTGCTGCAGGCCAGGAAGACGATAGAAGTCAGCGTCAAGTACGTCGAATCTGCTAAAGAGAACCTCAGAATAACGAGAAGAAAGTATCAAGAGGGCATGGTGCCCAAGATAGACATGACCCGCGCTGAGATCCAGTATGTATCTGCGCAGAGCGACCTCGTCAACGTCCAGAAGTCCTGGGCCGACGCGCGCGATGAGCTGCTCACGCAGATGGGAGTCGATCCGAGGGAGGAGCTGGACATAGATTACAACGTGCCCTATACTCCCAGAGACTTCCTCGAGGACGAGTGCGTCGACATGGCGCTCCTTCTGAGGAAAGAGCTGCTGGCGACAGGCGAGGAGCTCTTTCAGAAGCGCGATGATGTCACAATAGCCAAAGATGCGCTGAAGCCCCAGGTCGACCTTGTGACTTCGTATTCCACTTCGCGCCGCGAGTTTCTGTGGACAGGAGTTGAGATTCCCACCTATCCCCAGTGGTCCGCGATGCTGGAATGCTCGATAGACATAAGCAAGCGCTCCCTCAGGGAGGAGCTTCTGAAGACGAAGCGCCTCGTGATACTGCAGGAGCAGCGCGTGGAAGACAAAAAGAGGTCCATAGTCAAGGAAGTCAGAAACGGCCTGAGATTGATCAGATCGGCCGCCACCAGGGTGGTGCTGAAGGAGGAAAACCTCAAGGCCGCCGAGGAGAGAGTCCGGCTCGCAAGGCGAAGCTGGGAGGAAGGGCTCATCAACAACAGAGAGCTCACAGACGCGCAGCAGGGCCTGGTCACTGCGCAGGTAGAGCTCATTGCGGCCAAGATAGATTACATCCTCGCGGAATACGACCTCAGGAAGGCCATGGGCTTCGATCTCGCCCACCTGACCGCCGAGGAGAAGAGGGAGAAAGATCTCGAAGGGCCCGGGCAGAAGAAGAGCAGCATAGACCGATTCCTGGGCGTCGGTGAAAAATAGAGGTAACCGCATATGTTAATGAAAATCGTCAGAATCCTGATCACCCTCGCGATAATTGCAGGCCTGTCCTACGGCGGCTACCGGGCATACGCCACGTTCTGGCCTAAAAAGAAAGCCAATGTGGCAGTTCCAACCACCAAGGTCCAGAACAGCGAGTTTGTGATGAAAGTGTCTGAAATCGGGAAGGTCAAGGCGCGAAAGTCCATTCAGGTCTCAGCTCCTTTCGCCGGAAAGATCATCAAGCTGTGCAAGGAGGGCTCGATAGTCAAGAAAGGCGATTTTCTTGCGCAGATGGACACTACAGAGCTCGTCAGGAAGGACAGGGACGAGAAGCTCGATCTCGAGCAGTGCACGGCCGATGTGCAGAAAGCCGAGGAAGAGCTGAGGATAATGAAGATATCGGGGCAGCTCGATCTGCAGCAGAAGCTCTCGCTGCAGGAATATGACAAGAGCGAGCTGGAAGACGCCAAGGCCAAGTTCGAGCGCAAGGCGCGCCTTCAGAAAGAAGAGATCGTCACACTGCAGGACGTCGACGAAGAAGCCATAAAGGTCCGCTCGAAGAAGCTCAGCGTCAAGAAGGACAATATCGACGTCGAGATTGCCAAGAAGAAGAGCCTCTCCGACGAAAAGAAAAAGCAGGCCGAGATAAACATGTACAAGCTCAAAGCCAAAAAGAAGCAACTGGACGCAGATGCCGCGCAGGAGAACCTCAACAAGGCCACCATAAAGGCGCCAGAAGGCGGCATAGTGGTCTTCAACGAGGTCTGGAGATCGGGCCAGATGTCAAAACTGGCGGAAGGTGACGATGTGCACCGCATGGAGAGCATCATTGAGATCCCTGACCTCTCGTCGCTTCTTGTCGTCGTTCCTGTCAGAGAGACAGATATCCATCGGGTCAAAGTGGGCAATGAGACACAGATCAAGCTGGAAGCCGATCCAAACGCCGTATTTCACGGCAAGGTGGAAAAGATAGACAGACTTGCGAAGGAGCCCCATCCGTGGGAGAACCCCACTGCGCCCGGCCAGAAGACCTTTGATGTGACAGTCGCCATAAAGGATAAGGATATCTCGTCGATCCGCCCCGGTATGACCGCCAACACCGATATAATAGAGAAAAAGATTAAAAAGACACTCTTCCTCCCCATCGAATGCGTCTTCTACAGGGAAGGGAAGAAATTCGTATACGTCAAGACAGGCGAGACCTTTGCCATGAAAGAGGTGGATGTGGGCGACAGGAATGAAAACTTCGTCGTGATAACGAAGGGCCTCTCCGGCAAGGAGGAGGTCGCCCTCAGGGATCCCACCAAGTCCCTGGAGGAGTCGGAGGTGTCGTCCAAGCAGGAGAAAGGCAATGGCAGCTCCCCGGTCGATATGGTGCCCAAGAAATCAGACAAGAAAAACGGCAAATAGGGAGCGCCATGAACATCTTCGAATCGCTGATGACCGGTTTCCGCGAGCTCTGGTCCCACAAGATGCAGTCCTTCCTCACCATGCTTGGCGTCATCTTCGGTGTGGCTGCAGTGATCTCAATGGTCTCCATCGGCGAAGGGGCCAAGTCGGAGGCGCTCGAGCAGATCAAGCAGATGGGCACGAACGTCATAATAGTCAAGCGCCTCGACGTGACGGGACAGGAGCAGGAAAAATCGGAGACAAAGTCACCTTACGGCCTCAACTTCGGAGATGCCCAGTCCTTCCTCAGGATATGCTCGCAGATACGCGGCATCGCGTGCCTCAGGGAAGTCACCGCCGAGATAGGCGGACTCGGCAAAAAGCCTGTAAACGGAAAAGTCTTCGGCACCACTCCGGAGCTCCCGGCAATCACGAGGCTCGCCCTCAGAAAGGGCCGGTTCATAACCTGGGAAGATGTGGACAGGTATGAAAACATATGCGTGCTTGGCGCTGACGTGAAACGGCAGCTTTTTGCGTTTGAAGATGCCCTGAACAAGAAAGTCAAGATTGGCAAGATGTGGTACATCTGCGTCGGAATAATGGAGGAGAAATCTTCAGGCGGCGGCTCGAGCCTGTTTCAGACGAGGGATCAGAACCTGGACGTGTACATCCCCTTCTCCACATCTGTCCAGCAGTTCTCCATATCGTCTTCAAGCTCGATGCTGAAGGGAGGAAGCTCCATCACATCTATCCGCAGCGCAGTGCAGAAGATGAAAGTCCGGTACCTCCTCGAGAAGGCGCCTGTGTCGGAGATAGTATTGCAGGTCGGCGGAGAGGATCAGATCCTGGAAACGGCAAGCCTGGTCCGGAGCATCCTGGAGAGGCGGCACCAGGAGATAACAGACTTTGAGATAGTCATTCCCACGGAGCTGCTGAAGCAGAGCCAGAAGACCCAGATGATATTCAACGTGGTGATGGGAGCCATCGCAGGCATCTCGCTGCTCGTGGGCGGAATAGGGATCATGAACATCATGCTCGCGACAGTCACTCAGAGAACGAGGGAGATAGGGATCAGGCGGTGCCTCGGCGCCACGAAGATGAACATAATCGTGCAGTTCCTGATGGAATGCCTGGTCATTACCTCGCTCGGCGGCGCCATAGGCGTCGGAACGGGGATAATTCTGGCAAAGAGCATCTCCATGTATGCGCACTGGACGACTGTAATATCGATCACGGCGCTTGTGGCGGCCCTGGGCGTCTCCATGGGCGTGGGAGTTCTCTTCGGGCTCTACCCTGCCTGGCGCGCCGCCTCTGTAGACCCCATCACGGCGCTCCGCTACGAATAGGAGGTGTGAAATGAAGATAGCCACCTGGAACGTCAACTCGATAAGGTCGAGGCTGCCTCACGCCATCGAATGGCTCGGCAGGAACAGCCCTGACGCGCTGGCCCTGCAGGAGACAAAGGTGCAGGACAATGACTTTCCCCGCGAGGCTTTCGCCGAGGCGGGATATTCGTCCCACATCCTGGGCCAGAAGACTTACAACGGCGTATCCATACACACCAGAGAAAACGCAGGCGGCATCCTCACCGGATTCCCCGACGAAAGGATGAACGAGCAGAAGCGCGTCATCTCCCTCCGCCTGGGAGACATCAGGATCGTCAATGTCTACGTGCCCCAGGGAGAATCGACCGAGTCTGCCAAGTTCGCGTACAAGCTGGATTTCCTGGATCACCTGATCGAATACCTGAGAGACCTTATATCCCGTGATGAAAAGATCGTAGTACTCGGCGACTTCAATATAGCCCCTGATGATCGCGATCTCTACGACGCTGACCGCTTCAGGGGCCAGGTCATGTTTCACCCGAAGGAGCACGAGAGACTCGAAGCGCTCAGAGCGCTCGGCTTCAAAGATGCCCTGAGACTGCTCAATCAGGAGGCAGGCCTCTACAGCTGGTGGGATTACAGGAACGGCGCCTTCTGGAAGAACAGGGGGTTCAGGCTTGATCTGATATGGCTTTCCGAGGCTCTCGCCTCGAGGTGCGCTGAAGTAACGATAGACAGGAACATGAGAAAAGGCCATCAGCCTTCCGATCACGTCCCTGTTCTCGTCACGCTCTCAGCCTGAATATCCTTCCCGAAAAGGGCGAAGAGGAGAGTTCCCGCCGCGCCGAAGCAGGCAGCGGTGAGAAAGTTCGTCTCAGGCGAGATATTCCAGAGCCATGCGCTTGAGAGAGCGGCAGCTGACACGATGATATCCCTTATCAGGTAATACGCTCCAAAAGTCCGCGCCTTCGCGTCTTCCGGCGCCAGGTCCATTATAAGCGCCTTGCGCGTCGGCTCGCCGAACTCCTTGAGCCCTCTGATTACGAAGGCTATCACGAACATCCAGAACGAGTGGCATATCAGAAGAAACAGAGGAAACATGGTGAAGAACACAAAAGTAATCACGACAAACCACTTCTTCCCGTATCTGTCAGCCATCCAGGCCACAGGGATGTAGACCAGCATCGCCGTGACCATCTCAATGGTGGTCAGTATCCCGAACTGCAGCGCCGTGATGTGGTTATTGTCCACGGCCCAGATGACCACGAATGCGTATGGAATCTGCTCGGCAAAGCGGATCAGGATATCGCTCGACAGAAGAGCCCTGAGCGGAGGGCTGAAAAGGTCGCGGGTCCTCGTCGCGGAGCGCTCATGCGCTTCCTTCCCAGCCGTATGGTCGGTCATGAATATCTGGACCAGCAAGATGGCGACGACTCCCATCAGAAGGGCGGCTCCAAAAGCCATCCTCACGCCGTCGATACGGCCGTATATGCCTATCAGCGCTCCTCCAATGACCGGCCCGAGCGCCATCGGTATTCTCCTGAAGAATGAGTGAAGGGATACTCCGAAGGCCCTCCTGTCCTTCGGCACGGCGCTCGCAACGAGGCTCATCACCGCAGGCAGCGTGACGGCTGTCCAAGAGATGAAGAAGACGGCCCCGATCAGCACTGCCTGCCAGGCAGGAATCAGTATCACCAGCACATAGCCGAACATGGCAACAACCGTGAATATCTGAAGCGACTTCTTGTATCCTATCCGATCGGCCAGATACCCGCCAGGAAAGGAATACAGCGCTCCAAGGAGGTTGTCCATGGCATTCAGAAACCCGACAGACCACGTAGACCCGCCAAGAGCAATGAGGTAGAGAGGCAGAAACCGCTCGGCCATCTTCTCGCCCATCCCGACGAGAATGACAAGAACGACCATCATAACCAGGTTCATAATTGGGGACAGACTCCTATATTAACATTTCTCTTCTAGATGCGCTATTGTGCGCCCTCCCAGAAAAATGGTGACAGACTCCTATATTAACATTTCCTGGATTTGGGACGACCTCTCGTCGGCAAATCTGTCAGTCTCGATTCCGGTATCGGACTTCCCGATAATGTGCTTCTCCTTATGGCATACACAGAATCAGTCTCCTCAGATGCCTCGATGAATACTCTCCACTGGAAAGGTGTCAAACCAGTGTATTCATCCAGATATACCCCGCCGAAATAAGACTGCCTTATGCCACAGTGCTCTGCGGCACTGGACCATTCCCACTGCCACGGCATTGAGACAATTCCCGCCCTGACCGGATTTCTCTCGACATATTTCAATGTCTGAATGAAATGAGGACCTTTTGCGATACAGGAGTAATAACGGCCCTGCCAGAAATGGCCTGAGCTTCCCATCTTTCTGTTTATATAGTGGGAGTAACGGGTATTAAGAATCCTGAAAAGCCGGGCAAGAGAATCATCTTCATGCGGAACGCCAACAAAATGCACATGATTATCCATGAGACAATATCCAAGCATCGTAAGGTTGAAGTTCAGCGAATACTCGAGAAGCCACTCGAGATATCTGTCTCGATCCTCCCGATCGTAGAATATCAGGCGCTTATTGTTCCCTCTCTGTGTAATATGGTGCGGGAAGCCCGGAGCGACAATTCTTGCATTACGCGGCACAAGTCACCATCTCCCTTCTTTTTCTTCATTATACGGAATGAAAATAAACTGGGTATTGACATTGTACTGCCATTTATAGTAAATTTGTTATCATTTTGTTAATTAAAGAGTCTGTCCCCCTTTTAGGGTATTGACAAACCTGCATTTATTCCATATAATTTGAATTAATTATCCGTTTAGTTAATTTTTCACATGACGCAGAAAACAATGCTGACAAGAGACGCACAAAAGGCCCAGGACAAAATTCTCACCGCCGCGCATCAGCTGTTTGCAGAACGGGGCTTCTGGGGAACATCAGTCCAGGAGATCGCCGACAGGGCAAAGGTCAACAAGGCCATGCTCTTTTATTACTTCGAGAGCAAGGAAAACCTCTACTTCACCCTTCTCGAGAGGATCCTGAACGGTGTGGTCATCAAGCTGAGAGCTCAGATTGATAATGAGGCTGACGCCGTAGAAAGGATGAAAGCGCTCTTCAACCTCTACAACTCCTTTGCCACAGAGCCACAGCACTTTGACACTTTCAAGATCCTGTTCCAGGACATCATGGGACCCTGCGATCGAGTGAAGGAATCGATTAAAAGCCATATAGCGCAGGTCGTGAGAATATTCGAGGAAGTGATAAAACAGGGAATTGAAGCGGGAATCTTCAGAGAGACAGACGCCCATCTCACGGCACTGTCCATCATGGGCGTAATGTACGTATTTGCCAGGCACAGAATAATGATTGGAGACTCATTTATCGGGAAAGACGTGAGCTCTTTCATGTATCAAATCATCATGGATGGTATACGACGTTGACTATACTGAGCAGAAATCTATCGCAGCATCTCAGAAAAGCGGCAGCCATAGCGGCAGTCGTCATTGCCCTGTTTTCCGTATCTTCTTCATCTATCGGGGCCGAGGACTACGTTCGCGAGTACGTCCCGACACTGGACGTGCAGAGAGGGCATTTTTACGACACCCTCACCCTCTTCTTCAACCAGTATTCGGAAAACGATGAGCCCGGCGCCCTTACAGTCAACGACTGCCTCAAGATTGCAAGGGAGAACAACCTCGATCTCTCGATAGCGGCATCGAAGAGCACCCAGGCCGCATACAAGATCGATGAAGTAAAAAGCGCCCAGAACCCTACGCTGAACGGCCTTGCCACATATCTACAGAGAGGCCCGATCCCGAACCTGAGCTTCGGGGGCATGTCTTTCAACATGATAAACAACAGCAACTACGACGCGAGGCTGACAGCCCAGTACCTGATAAGCAATTTCGGCATACTCGACAATTCAAAGAAGATTGCGTATCTGAGCTATATCCGCACGAGGGTCGATGAGGACCGTGTCCTGTCGAATCTCAACCTGGAGGTGCTGAAGACATTCTTCACAATCGTCGAGACGAAGGGCTACGTGGCAGTGGCCAGAAAAGCCATCAAAGCAAGGGAGACACAGTACGGCATTGCAAAAGCCCACTACGATGAAGGTGTCTTTCCGAAGTATGAGGTCATCAGGGCGAACGTGAGCCTGAAACAGGCCGAAGAGGCCATAATCTCTGCGGTCAGGAGCTACGAGCTGACAAAGGCGCAGCTTCTGAAGACACTGGGCCTGGAACAGACCGCGACAGTGGACGTCAAGAGGCCACGGTTCGAGATATACAAATTGCCTGAGCTGGAGCAGTGCATCGATCAGTCTTATAAATACCGCCCTGAGCTGATCCAGATGGAGCTTGCCGTGCAGATCGGCAAAGCGAACGTCGATCTGGCAGGATGCGGCATGAACCCGACTCTGCTGCTGACAGGAACATACGATTACCAGACAGAGAGCATCGCGACGCAGCCGTCCGCATGGTCGGCAATGGTCACAATCTCGATGCCGATCTTTGACGGCGGCGCCACGTATTCAAAGGTCAAGCAGGCGCAGGAGGCACTGAAGCAGGCTCAGCTCGGAAGGGATCAGATGAAGAGAGATATCGCCCTGCAGGTGAAAAGCGCGCACCTCTCAGTCATAGAGAGCATCAAAAAGCTCGATACTGCCGAGGCCAACCTGGATCAGGCCAAGGAGGCGTATGACATAGCTCTCGTCAGATACCAGGAAGGAGTGGGGACCACCGTCGATCTCGACAACGCGCTGGTGGGATACCTGCAGTCGAACTCGTCGCTCCTCTCGGCATACTGCGAATATGAGCGGTCATGGGCGACACTCATCAACTCAATGGGATATACGGTGAAAGGAGTGGACTATGAACAGGTATACAGCTCCCCGAAAGAGGGCAGATAACTCGATGTCTCCCATCAGAAAGGTTTATATAATCGCTGCAGGATTCGCGCTCGCAGCAGGCCTCTTCGGCGTATCCCTCACAGGATGCAACAAGCCTGTCAAGGCGGTTGAGATGAAGCCTGTGGCCAAGCCTGTATCGATTGTGGAAGCACAGGCAGGGAGCCTCAGGCCGGCAATAGAGTTTACAGGCTCCATCACGCCGATAAACGAAGTGGACATATATTCGAAGATAGGCGGACGGGTGGCGCAGGTGATGGTCAAGGAAGGCGACACAGTCACTGAGGGTCAGACCCTGATTCAGATAGAAGACGATGAGATCAATGCGCAGATCCACCAGATCGAGGCGAGCATCGCCTCTGCAAGGGCGCAGCTGTCGAAGGCCAGGACAGGCTTCGATCTTCAGGACACGCAGACGGCAGTGTCGATCAATCAGTCGATACAGAACAACCTGCAGTCCGTCTTCAACGCAGAATCCGCAAAGCTCTCGCTCAACAACGCCAGGGCCGACAGAGACAGGTTCAGGAGGCTCTTCGACAGGGGAGCCATCTCGAAACAGTCGCTCGAATCGTACGAGCTCAGATATGATACGCTGAAAAAGCAATATGACACGGCCCAGAGCCTCATAAAGGTCTCGCAGGAGGCGATGAAGCTCGCCAGGGCAAACACGGCCATGACGAGCATCAAGAAGGACGACGTTACGCTGGCCCAGACTCAGATCGACGGGCTGGAGGCCCAGCTCGAGCTGGCCAGGATCAACCTCAGGAACTGCAGGATCACCGCTCCGATAAGAGGCGTCATAACGCTTAAAAAAGTCGACAAGGGCGAGATCGTGACATCGATGCCTTCAGGAAACCCACTGCTGAAGATAGTCGACAACAGCCTCGTCACCTTTGAGGGCGAGGTCGGAGAGGGCCGGATCGAGAAGATTAAAACCGGAGGCGAGGTCGAGCTGAAGATGGACTCGTTCCCCGGAAAGGTTTTCAAGGGATCTGTCGAGACGATCATCGCAGCAGCCGACAACAAGACAAGGGCCTTCAGGGTCAAGGTCTCCGTGCCGAACGGCTCAGACGAGCTGATGAGCGGCATGTTCGGCCGGGGCGCCTACATGCTCCAGGCCGTGGACGGCCTGATACTGCCCAGGCAGGTCCTGATCAAAGGCATCGAGAGTGACAGCGCCCTCGCAGAGAAGGAGCTGACCGGTGGCCCCAAGACAGATGGCGGCTCAGCGACAAGAACGGAATATTCGGTGTTTACTGTGAACGGCTCAAAAGCCAAAAAAGTAAGTGTTTCAGTAGGTGTATTGAATGAAAACCAGGCACTCGTGACAAAAGGTCTGGAGAAAGGCTCGAAAGTGGTGACGCTGGGCCTGGAAGACCTGCAGGAAAACGACGATGTTGAGATTACGCGAGGTAAGTGATGTTTGAGTTTGCAGTAAAACGCCCTGTATCGGTCATAATAATAATCCTGGGCCTCGTCGGGCTGGGAATTTATTTTGGTAACCAGGTCAATGTGGAGTTCTTCCCCAAGATGGACATCCCGATGGTCTCGGTGACCACTGTCTATCCAGGCGCCGGCCCTGAAGAAGTCGAAGAGCAGGTCACCCGCCCCCTCGAAGAGTCACTCGGCACAGTGGGAAACCTGAAGAAGATCAGCTCCACGTCTCAGGAAAACATCTCCATGGTGATACTGGAGTTTGAATACGGCACGAACATGACCGAAACCGTCGCCGATGTAAGAGAAAAGGTGGACGAGGCCAAGATGCGCCTTCCTGAAGACGCCAAGCCGCCGACAGTGACGAAGGCCGACCCGTCGGCGTCGCCGATTATGAGGCTCACCTTCTCAGGCGACATGGATCTGCGCACGATGCGCACGATTGCAGACAACGACATCAAGAAAGAACTGGAAAAGATACAGGGCGTCGCAATCGTGACAGTAGTCGGAGGCTATGAGAGGGAGATCCTCGTGGCAGTAGATGCTGTAAAGCTCAAGAAGTACAACCTGACGCCCCAGGGAGTGCTGCAGTCAGTTCAGCTCGAAAATATCAACGTTCCGGGCGGCAGAATCACGACAAAGAACCTCGAGTTCCAGATCCGCACTGTAGGACAGTTCAAGACGCCTGAAGAGCTGAAGGGCATCTATGTCGGAAAGTCGGGAGACCGCAAGATCTACCTGCGCGATATCGCCGAAGTCAAAGACACCTACAAGGAGCCGAGGAGCATCTCGCGTATCAACGGCGTGCCCTGTGTATCGTTCCAGGTCCGCAGAAGCACAGACGCCAACGTAGTCAAAGTCTGTGACAAGATAACGAAGGCTCTTCCCGACATGGAGCGCTTCATCCCAAAAGGCACAAAGCTCGAGATAATATACGATGAATCGACTTATATCAAGCAGTCGATCAACGGCATGAAGGAGGAGGCTCTGGAGGCCGGTCTTCTGGCAATTCTGGTCATCTTCATCTTCCTGGGATCGCTTCGGAGCACGATAATCATCGCCCTCTCGCTGCCGTCCACCGTGATGGCCGTCTTCATGTTCATGTATTTCAGCAATATCACGATTAATATCATCACGCTGGGTGCGTTCATCATGGCCATCGGCCGAGTCGTCGACGACTCAATCGTCATACTCGAGAATATTTTCAGGTATGTCGAGGAAGGCCATCCTCCCATGGAAGCAGCGATCAAGGGAGCGAAGGAGGTCGGTCTCGCCGTCGTGGCGTCTACCATCACAACCTGCGCAGTCTTCTCACCGCTCCTGATCATTCCCGGCATTGCGGGCCAGATCTTCGGCCCCATGTCAAAGGTGTTCATGGCAAACCTGATGTTCTCGATGGTCATGGGAATTCTTCTCGTTCCGATGATGGCTGCGAGGCTCATCAAGATAGATCACGCGATGAAAGAGGATACTGAGGTCAAGAAGGGATTCTGGCTCAGCATCTTTCTGTGGTGGAACGGCGTATGGAAGCGCATAGAGGATTTCTACCGCGTAGCGCTGGGATGGGCGCTCTCGCACCGGCTTCTCATACTTGCCACTGCAGGAGTGATGTTCTTCATCAGCCTCATGGTGTTCGCCAGAGTTCCCAAGGAGATGTCTCCCAAGATGGACCGGGGCCGTACGGCGGTGTCGATCGAGACACCGATTGGAAGCTCCCTGTACAAGACGAACATGATCCTGAGGACTCTCGAGGAGTTCGTGATGAAGAACGTTCCAGAAAGAGAGTTTCTGATCACGGACGTGGGAATGTCTCCCAGCGGATCTCAATCCATGTCAGGAAGCGGCTCCGAAGAGCCCCGCAAAGGCGGCATCAGCATCTATCTCGTAGAGAAGAAGGAAAGAAAAAGAAGCGTCTTCGATATAGAGGACATGCTGAGGAGCAACTTCAGCAGGATTCCAGGCGCGACTTTCCGCATGGAGCAGGCAATGTCCATGACAGGCGAGGCGGCGCTGCAGGTCATAATAAAGGGCGAAGACCTGACCACGCTGGCCGCGCTCGGCGAGAAATACAACAAGATAATATCTGCAATCCCGGGAGCTGTCGATATCGATCTGAACTGGAAGAGCGGCAACCCTGAATACAGGATCGTAGTGGATCGCGTAAAGGCGGGCGAAGCAGGCGTCAACGTCGGAGAAGTGGCGTCTACAGTGCGCTATTTCGTCAGAGGCGAAGAAGTGGCCGATATATCCAGATTCAAAGAAAAGGGTAAGGAATACGACATCTCAATCCGTCTTCCTGAAGAGAAGCGAAGCACCGTCGAGGACATCGACAACATCCCGATCAAGATCGACAAGGAACTTCAGATTCCTCTCTGGACCATAGCCACTACCACTCTCACGGGAGCGCCCAGCAAGGTCACCAGGCAGGACAGATCGCGATGCGTAATCATACAGGGAAATATCTCCGGAAGGGCGACTTCGCTCGTGATGGACGATATCAAGACTACAATGATCAAGAACCCTCTTCCGCCGGGCTACTCGTGGGAGATCGGCGGTGAAGAGAAGCGCAGAGCCGAGGTCTTCACACAGATGTTCACGTCCCTTGCCCTGGCAGTCTTCCTCGTATACGCCATTCTCGCTATACAGTTCGAGTCGTTTGTGCATCCGCTCACAATCATGCTTGCAGTGCCGCTGCAGATGGTCGGCGTGTCTGTCGCCCTCACCATCTTCGGCCTGCCGATCAGCATGCTCGTGCTCCTCGGGCTGATCATGTTGACAGGTATCGTCGTCAGCAACTCAATCCTTCTCGTCAATTATATCATCGTGCTGCGAGAGCAGCACGGCATGAAGAGGAGGGAAGCTATTCTGAAGGCAGGTCCGACGAGACTGCGCCCCATCCTGATGACCGCGTCAGCGACCATGATCGCGCTGATCCCGATGGCGCTGGGGATAAGAGAAGGCGGAGAGTTCTACATCCCTCTTGCAAAAGTGGTAATGGGAGGCCTGCTGACCTCGACAGCCTTCACGCTGCTCGTGATCCCGGCAGCCTACTCCTTCTTCGACGACATAGGCATAAGACTCGGCCTCGCCAAAAAAGAATAAACAGGGACGGCTAAAGAACAAATGGGGACAGCTTACCGATTTCGGCTCAGCAGAAAGCTTCCCGAACGCCGGAACTGCTCTTGAAGACACATCTGCTCCCTGATTTTATGGAGTCTTCTTCTCTTTCTCTTCCTCTGTCCTGCTCTCCGTTTCCTTCACAGCTGGCTTGCCAGCATCGGCGCATGAGCCGTTCGCCGAAGGCACCGCGGCCTTCCCTGACGAGAGCCGCTTCTCATAGGCCTTCAGGAACGGAAGCCAGATGGCGATCGATACGGAAATGTTGATCGCGAAGAGAATGAACGCCCGTCCGTCCTGCGTGCAGAGCGGGGCTCCAAGAAATGCAGGAAGCACCCACGGGACTTCTATGAAAGGCCTCGTGACCCAGTTGCAGGAGAAGGCCGTGAAGGCTATAATCCCGCAGACTATCGGGGAGAGAATGAAAGGGACTGCCAGCAGCGGGTTGGCCACCACAGGAAGCCCGAAAAGTATCGGCTCATTTACATTGAAGAGAGAAGGGACCAGGGACATCTTTCCGATCCTCTTCATATGGGCGTTCTTTGACAGGAGAAGGAGAAAAGGAAGCGGGAAAGTCGCTCCGGCGCCTCCTATCCATACGAACCACTGATAAAATGGATAAGCCGTGATATACTTCATTGCGTATCCGAGGATATGAGTGTTTGAGTTGTCGATGAGAAATTTCTGCCACATCGCGAAAAATACGCCGTTGATCACAGAAATGCCGTGTATTCCGGCCACACCCAGAAGCTGCAGAAAAAAGTTCACTATTATCACGCAGCCCAGCGTATCACCAAGCCGCTCGAGCGGCTGCATTATAAGGATAAGCCCGTTATACAGATCTATATGCAGCGAATAACATGTGAGCCATACAAGAGTGGCCACCACAAAAAGAGGCAGAAAGCTTGCAAAAGCCTGAACCACTGCAGGCGGGATGTCCAGAGAGTTGTTATCGGCTTTATCAACAGGAGCTTTTTTTGCAAAGAACCTGTCCCATAGATATATCACGCCTCTGGAGATCTCTACTGTGAGAAGGCCGGAAAGGATTGCCAGAAACAGCCCGTCGGCGCCCAGTTTGCTCATCTGAAGCACCCACTCAGGCTTCCCTCCCTCCGCGACAGGCACGTGGAGAGGCTTGACCGTAATGAGAAAAGCTACTACAGCGCCGAGTCCCTGAGGCAGGACAGGCAGTTTGTACTGCCCTGCGAGAGAAGCCGCAATCGTAAATGCCACGAATATCGAGAGCATCCCCATGGTGAATCGATAGGGAAGCAGGATGGCGGCGAAATTATCTTTGTACCACAGACCGAAAGGCGAGTTGGCGAGCCCGGGCAGATACTTAGTTATCACATCGTTCTGCGAGCCCAGAAGCAGAAATGTGCTGCCTACCAGGATAATAGGAACCACGGCGATCATCCCGTCTCTCAAAGCCAGCAGGTGCCGCTGCCTCGTCATCGCCTCGAGCGCATTGTTGATTTTGTTCCAGAGATTCTGCATTGTATTCTCCATTTTGTGCAAAGAAATACTGTGGGGAATTACACTCTGATCATCAAATTCCTGCCAGATCAGCAGGAAGGATTTTTTCAACATTCGTCCAATCATACCGGTGCGGGATACGGCGTATCGTGCCAGTTCACAGAGCAATACGCTGTATTTCTATTTTTTTCAAGGACAACTATAAGGAGGATAACCGATGTTGGGAGTGAAATGTCCAAACTGCAAAGCTGATTGCGATGATTTCTGGGCAGAGGACATTGAGGAGCGGGAGTTCATCTACTGCCATGCATGCCGTCACATAGTCCCCATCGAGGAGCGGGAAAAGCCGGAGCTGAGCGCGCTCCTGAAGAGCTGCCTGATCAGCTCATACTATAACTGAGTATCCCTGCTCTCAAGCCGAAAACATCAACCGACCCGCCAGAGAGGCTTAAACTCACTGCCTTTCAGTGAGACTCCCGGCCTGTCGCTTCATACCGACAGAGTTACAGGAGGATTGACTTATTGCCTCATAACAGATATTATTTATATATCAGAGCATATACGATTTCGTTGCAACCACGCTGTCCGGGCTCAAGAGGCGGCGTGTCGGAAGGCTTTCAAAAGGTATTGCCGAGCATATGATATTTCGATACCCTGAAGCGCAGTATAAACAGTATCTGACAACAGGAACGTGTCTCGTGGCGTTCGGGGTAATCATGCTGATCCTCTTCAGCGTCAAGCTTTTCGTAAAGGCGCCTGTCGTCCACTACCTCCTCTTCATCATAGGGTTTCTCGCCATATTCCCCACAGGTCTCACTCAGTTCATCAGAGGCTTCAAGCACAGGGAGATAGGGTATGAACTGGATTACTCAGGGTTCAACATAGTCCATCCCGAGGGGATAAAGACGAATGTGAGATGGGACGACATCAAGGGCATCGACGAAACTGCAGCTTCGATAAAGTTCATGACCCCAAGGGGACAGGAAGAGATATACAGGAACCTCGAGAACTTTGAGGAATTTTACGAGATCTTCAAAAAATACACCAGGCGGGATCTGAAGAAAGGCGCAGAAGGCCCGAGAGGAACACCTGTCTCACCGAAGCCGCCTGCGAAAGACACGAAGGACGCAAAAGCCGGCGAAGGCGCTGCCGCAGCTCAGAAGGAAAGTCCGGCAGGCCCTGAAAAGGAAGGCATTTCAGCAAAGAAAGGCGATGAAGCAAGAGATCGGATGCTGAAGGAGATATTCTCATCGCCTGCTGCGAAGGAAAGCGCAGACAGCAGGAACGGAAAATCTGACGGGAAAAAACCGGCAGAGCCGCTCCAGGATCGCGGGAAACCTGAAGCTGTCAAATCCGCCGCTCCGGCAAAGGACGCTGTCAAGCCTGGCACAATGGTGCCAAGGGAGAGCGTGAAGCCTGCGACCATTATGAAAGATACGGCCAGGCCGGATACCTCGGCGCCAAGAGAGAGCGTGAAGCCTGCACCCGCTGTCAAAGATACTGCCAGGCTCGGCGCAGCTACTGCGAAAGACGGCATAAAGCAGGCTGTCGACGGATTTGAAGAAAAAAAGACTGCATCATCGGCTCCTTCATCGGAGAAAACGGCTGTCAGTGCCGCAGATTCAGGCGCCAGAGGCTTCGAGCTCGTATTCGGAGACGTGCAATCATCGGCATCAGAAGGCGACCTGCCTGATCTGGGCCTTCCAGACAGCGAACCGCTCTCTGTCGGAGAAACAGTATCTGAAGCCGGAGCGGATGTACTGGAGATACCGCAGGGCGGGTTCGAGTTCGTATTCGATGATTTTGCTCCTTCACTGCCTGCTGAGAAGGAGGAAAGAACGGAATTCGCAACGACACAGCTGGCCGGCAGGCAGAAAACAGGCGCGCAGCCGGCAGCGCCACCGCCGGCGGTAAAAGAAAAGGCCGCGCTTCAACACACACAGACTCCTGCAGAGGATGAGCGCGAAACGCCCGGCGATCTGCTCGGAAAGCCGCAGAGTTTCAGTGAGCCTTATCTCCGTAAGGAAAGCTCTCCTCTTCCCGACATAATCCGCCCTGAGCAGCCTCAAAAAGCCGGGCATGACCATTCAGCGCAGTCGAGAGCGGCACAGCACGAGCCTCCATCGCTTCCGAAGGTCATTCCTTTAATTACAGTTAAATCAGAGCCTCAGAAGACAATCTCTCTCCCGCCGAAAGAGCAGGCTTCCGTAAAAGCTGAGGTCAGCAAGGGCTCCATTCCGACGCCGCAGGATCTGATGTCTTCGCTGAAGCGCATAAAGGAAGGCAAGATACCGGAACCGGAGAAAGGCGCCTTTATCCCGCCTCCTGCGCCGCCCATCGCCCCCAGAAAGCAGGCGCCCCAGGAAGAGGTCAGCGATACGCCACTGACATTGAGCCTCAGCACGTCGCACTCCCATCGCCAGGCAATCGCAAGGCGACTGGAACTGGAAGAAAAGGTACATGCACCGGCTGCAGCAGAGCGGCAGGCGAAGCCCGCCCACGGCCCTGACACACAGACAGCAAGGCCTTCACCGGGCGTGGAGATGGCAACACAGGAACTCAGGCCTCAGACTGCTGCAAGAGTGGTGCCTCCTGTCCAGAAGACAGCCGGCGCTGGAACAGAGAGGCCTCCGGAAGCAGCAATGCCTTACGAGAGAGGCGGCGAAACGCGTCGATTGACAAACGCTCCCCTCACCAGGGAGATGATGCCGGCAGGTGTGGAAAAAGCCGCTCCAAAGAGTGACAGAAGGGCTGCACGGGGCGGAAGCGCCGGGCCGGCGACTGTGGAAACGATGATGAGCACCTTCGTGGAGAGGCTGAGAGAGCTCTCAGAGTGAGCGCTCGAGCTTCACAAAGCCCTTCTGATGAAGCCACATTATGAACAGAGCCGCTTCCCTGCCGTGGGTAGCCTCGAGATCTGATATCGTCCTCTTTCCCTTCAACTCATTGCGGAGCCATTTCATGCTCTCAGGCACTGAAACCACCTCGCCGGAGAGTATGAGCGAGTATCCCGATCGCTCCTTCCTCATGCGGAAAAGGGCGAACGGCCGCAGATCTTCAGGGGCTTCGGCAATAAAGGCTTGTTCATCAGACATTTCATGACCGGCCTTATTCCGCAGATAATCTTCGGCCGCCTGAGCTGTTCTGCTCTCATCAACATGCTGAACCTGTGACACGACGGAAACATGTTCCGGCTGAAAATCATTCACCTGTTTCTGCTGCTCGGAAGCGGACCCCGGCTGAAAAGTGGTCAACTGTCCCCACTTTTCCATCAGCGGATCGTGCCGGATCATGAAGCAGTCCTGAAGGGCGCGGCAGCCGCCCCGGCAGGAAGATAACGCCGCACAGTCCGAACACTTGACCGGAACGCGCGACACCCACTTCCTGAGACGGCTTCCAGACCAGATCCTTCTCAGCGAGGTTTCGAGAAGATTTCCGTATGTCTCGCCGGCAAAAGAGCAGGCTTTCACATTGCCGGCAGGATCTACGGCGCAGTGCGTCATTCCGGCGTTGCAGTGAAAAGAACCCGGGAAGAAGCAGTGAGGCACGCAGCCGTCAACTTCGACAGGGAGTCCGGCAGCCTTCACCCTCACGATATATGAAAGCAGCTCTGCCAGATCCTTCCTTAATATGCTGATGCCCGGGCGCACAGGGCCGATATAGCGGCGGAAGAGATGGAAGCGGGAGCCGCGCTCGAAGACCATGCGGATGATATCCTTGACCTGGTGCCTGTTGAACTCTCCGAGAACAGTGGAAGTCTGGAAGGGGATGGAAGCCTTTTCGAGCTGCCCGATGAGCGAGAGCGCCTCGTGAAAGCTCCTGTATGACAGGAAACGGTCGTGCACCTCTTCAGTGGCGCCGTGGATCGAGAATGAGATGCCTCTCAGCATCGGGCTCTTTCTGAGCAGAGCCAGGACCTGCCTGGGCTTCTCCCAGAGCCCGGCCGTGAACAGAATGAACGGCATCCTCCTGCGCTCGAGGCTCTCCACGACAGCCCTGAACTCAGGATGGTTGACCGCCTCTCCACCGCAGATACGCACCTCCTCGACTGCAGGCGCAAGCCTGTCCAGCACCGTCTCACACTGCGCCGCCGTCATCGGAGGGAGATGCTTTCTCTTCTCGCCGGGACAGCCGGGGCAGAAGGCGGGACAGGCCCATGTAAGCTCCAGCACGGCATATGCCGGCCCAATCAGCCTTACACTGTCAGACACAAACCACCTCCATCTGCGCCTCCGGAAAAGGGGAAACGCACGTGCCGCAGAGAATTACTCGATAACCAGCTCTTGAGGAGGACACATTGGAACATCTCATACCGCAGATGCAGGCCTTTTATGACGATTTCGCCGCTGAAGTTAAAAAGCTCTCGCTCGAAGAGGCCGACTGCGGCGACTGCGGGCAGTGCTGCGGGTCCCCGCCTTTCCTGATGACCACCTCAGACCTCGAGTTCCTCATGATCAAACGATATGTAGAGGAAAACCATCTCCCTCAGAGAGTCCACTTTGTCCCCCTCTCAGATGAAGACCCTGACAGGCGCGAGAGCTATCTCAGCTGGCAGTGCCCATTCTACTCGCGCCTGAAAGGCTGCACGGTATATCCCGTCCGCCCTTTTGCCTGCAGGATACTCGGCCCGCTCTCGCAGGACCCGGTAATAACGGAAGGCTGCGCCTTCAGGAGGCCGAAAGTTTACTCGATACCGCCTGAGATCCCTCTCTGGGGCAGCTATGCGTCAATCCTGCGCCAGTATGACTTCAAGAGAGGCTATATATTCCCGGACCAGGTGATATTCAACGCGCCTGCTCTCGAGCTTCTGTTGGGCTACAGGCTTCCCTGGTCGCGGTGGAGAGCCATTCCGCTGTAACGGAGGCTCACAAGCCGGCCCCGCCGTTTTCAGACTTGTCTCCGCTCTCGAAGAGCGCGTTGAGAAAATCCATGGGCTCGAAGACCCGCAGATCCTCAAGCTTTTCACCGAGACCGATGAACTTGACCGGGATGGAGAGCTCGTCGGCAATCGCGATTACGATTCCACCCTTGGCAGTCCCGTCGAGCTTTGTGAGGACGATGCCGCTCACGTCTATCAGCTCTGTGAATGTCTTCGCCTGCAGCAGCGCGTTCTGCCCGGTAGTGGCGTCGAGAACCAGAAGGGTTTCGTGAGGCGCTCCCGGCACCTCTCTGGCGATGACCTTTCTGACCTTCCTGAGCTCTTCCATCAGGTTGGCCTTCGAGTGAAGCCTTCCTGCAGTATCTATGATGCAGTAGTCGCTGTGGCGGGCCTTTGCTGCGCTCAGCGCGTCGAAGCACACTGCGGCGGGATCAGCGCCGTCCTTGTGCTTGATGAGCTCCACGCCAAGGCGGCTGGCCCATATCTGAAGCTGATCGATGGCGGCGGCCCTGAACGTGTCGGCTGCTGCGAGAAGCACCTTGTGTCCCTCGCCTTTCAGCCTGTGAGCCAGCTTGGCAATGCTCGTCGTCTTTCCCGTGCCGTTTACACCCACAGCCATAATTACAGTTACGCCATCTTCGTTCTTCGCCAGTTCGCCGCCCTTGCCTCTCATGATCTCGGCAAGATCCTCTTTCAGCGCCTCCAGCACTTCAGGAGGCTCCTTGATCTTCTCCTTTTTGACCTTGTCCTTCAGATTGTCGAGCAGCTTCTCAGTCGTCGTGACACCGACATCGGCGGCGATCATGATCTCCTCCAGCTCATCCCAGAACTCGTCGTCTATCTTCTTGAAGATCGAGAAGAGCTTCGATATCTTCCCGACAAAGCTCTCGCGCGTCTTGTTGAGACCGTCCTTGAGCTTCTGAAACAGGACCTTGGGCGAAAATTGATTCAGTTTTTCAAGCATTTCCAATCACTCCGTTATCCCTTTTCTGTAGGGAGCAATATCGACAAGATAAGGCTCTATGTCAGGCACTATTCTGAAGAAGAAGTTCACAAGGCCTTCGGCGAACTCCCTGTCCTTCCCCTTGTAGATGATTTCCATCGCCTGCTCGGACGAGAAGGCTTTCCGGTATGGCCTGTCCGTGACAAGAGCGTCGTAGACATCAGATATTCCTATGATCATGACCATCAGCGGGATTGCATCACCCATGAGCCCGGCAGGATAGCCGGAACCGTCATATTTCTCGTGATGATGGCGCACGAGCGGGATGATATCCCATGGGAACTCGATTCCTTTCAGTATCACCACGCCGAGATCGGGGTGCTTCTTCATCCAGGCGAATTCGGCATCGGTCAGTTTGGCCTCCTTTCGCACGATGAAGTCAGGAATGCCTATCTTTCCTATATCGTGCAGCAGGCCGCCCATCTCTACCGTCTCGATATCGATCTCGCTCACCAGAGATGGATCGAACTTGAGGATGTGAGTGGCAAGCAATTTGGCGATTCTCGAAACCCTCTGCGAATGGAAGCGCGTATACGGATCGCGGGCGTCGATGGCGTTGGCCAGCGCCTTTACTGTCTCCCTGTAAACCTTGCTGAGCTGAAGATAAAGCTCCTCGACGCGCTTTCCCTGCTGGGCGTGGTCGATGCCGATCGTGGCAAGGAGCTGCAATGTGCCGTACAGAGCCAGCTCAGCCTCCGAGTTGGGCATCAGGTCCGCTCCTTTGGCAAACTCGGTCCTGGCGAGCTCGAAGTCCTTCTTCTTCGAGTAGCTCGCGCCAAGGCAGAAATGGGCGTAAGCGCTGTTCGGATTCGACTCGACTGAGTGCTCGTACTCCTTGACGGCGTCTTCGACCCTGTTGTTCTTGAACAGTGACAGGCCCAGATAGTAATGGGCAAAGGGATCCTTGGGATTCTCGCTGATGACGAGCTGAAACTGCTCTATGGCCTCCTCCATGTCGCCCTGCTTGTAAAGGGCTCTGCCGAGGGCGTTCCTGAGCTTTATGTCGTTGGGCTTCATCTTTATCCCGCGCTGGTAGACCTCTATCGAGCCCTCGTTGTCTCCGGCGTTGAAGAGGGCCTCGCCGAGGCCGTACAGCGCAAAGTCGTGGTTGGGGATGAGCGTCAGAGTCTTCTTGAAGTTGAACGCAGCATCGTCAAAACGCTTCTGCTGGGAAAGGATCGACCCGATATAGTAGTAAATGTCTCCGTCGCCAGGGTCCAGCTCGGCATAGCGCTGAAAGAGCGACAGTGATTCATCCATCTTGCCCAGCATCTTCTTTATCTCGCCGAGCTTGAAATAGGCCTCTTTGAGCCGCGGGTTGTATCTGATGGCCAGCTCGAACTCACTGCCTGCCTCTTCCATCCTGAACTGCGCCTGATAGCATTTGCCGAGCTCGAGGTGCGCCTCGCCATATCCAGGCTTGAAGTCGATGGCCATCTTGAGGTATTTCTCGCCCTGCGGGAAAAGGCTCTGCGCGTCGAAACAGACTCCCAGCTGGTAATGCGCCTTCAGATAGCGGGGCCTGAACTGTATGGCCTTCTGAAACGCCTGCACTGCAGGCTGTATCCTCCCGAGCCTCATGTTGGCGACTCCGAGATGGTAGCAGATGTTGGGCGCCTGCGGGCGCTGGTTGAGCTCAATGCCGTAAACCTTCAGGGCGCTTTCGTAGTCTCCCTTGTCGGCATAGACGAGGCCCAGGAAGTAATGGGCCATATCAAACCTGTCCTTGAGCGAGATGGCCTTGTGATAGTGGGCGATGGCCGTGTCGAGCTGGCGGAGGCAGTAGAACACGAAGCCCAGCGTGAAGTGCTTGTATGCAGATGCGACTTCCTGCATATCATACCTCTCCCACGCCCTTACCGCGGCAAGCGGGGACAGCGAGTGGGACAGATCCACCTCTCCGAAGCAGAAGTCTCCGTCTTCGTCTGTCACCTTCTGCCACTCCTTGACGGACTGCTCGTAAGCGAGGTTCCTGGACAGCACTATTCCAAGCTCGTATCGGCCCTGAAAATATGAAGGAGAGACAGACACGCACTTTTCCAGGTATGTGATGGCTGTCTTGAGGTCATCGGCCTCGGCGTAAAGTCTTCCCAGCTGGTGCAGCGCTTCATGATTTCTCGGTTCATCGGCCACAATGCGCTCCAGTCTCTTTATGGCCTGCTCGTTCCGCATGTATCCTCCGTTGCTGTGTCTTGGCCAGTGGAAATCTTCCCCGACAAAGCTATATTATACCACGCGCATCATATCAAAGTAAAGGCGATGGCAGCGTAATCAGGATCAAGTTTTACGATGCAGTTCAGGGATCGAGGGATCAATGGGTTCGAGGGATTGAAAAAGAATCTCTTCACATTGACCACTTGATCACTGCAGCATTCCAGAGATCAGAAGATTCCTTCCTTCCCTCGACCACTCGGCCACTTGATCACTCGGCCACTTGATCACTTGATGCAGCAGCGATGCCTGGAAAAATGGGAGTCAACGGCAGCGTAAATCTAGGGAGCAGAAGGCTCAGGTGTCCAGGCTCTGGCCTTCATCCACCTTGTCACGGCGCTCTTCATCCTGTATACGCCAGGCACGTTCTTCCGGTAGTATTCGGCAATCTGGCGGGCATCATCAGCATCTCTCTGCAGATAGATCATGAAAAGCGAGATGAGGATGTCTGTATTTTTGACATGTGCAAACCTCTTCGGGGAGAGATCGGCCTTCTTGACGCTTTCGGGAAGAGCATCATAATCCCGCCTGTCCACGAAGACAGCGGCGCACTCGTCGAAATAGACCATCGCGAAGCGGGGCGAGCGCATGAAGAGGGCCACCATGGCCGGCTCCTGAAGGTGATGTATGATGGCGGTCCTGAAAGAGTATTTCTGGTGCAGCGCCTGCAGGCTCTCCTCGCTGAGACTGTCCCTGAAGGCAAAGTAGTCGGGAAGCACCTCCTTCATATAAGGAAACTGCCGCGGATCGACAAAGACCTTGTAATCAGGATAGAGAGACCACATCAGGTATCCGCCAGTCAGGTAGTCGTTGAAGACAGGGGCCGGAAGACGATTGTCGAGAACGAACTCAGAAGCATCCCTGGGAACGAAATCCCTGTCCAGCCTGCCCTGCCATTCTGCCGCAACGCCGTATCCAATGCCTATGTGAAGCATTATCCCGACGAAGAGATAGAAGAGAAACATGGAGATGACAGTCGGAAAAGGCTGCGATGAAAGAAGGGCGCCGGCCTCTCGGGATGACGCCGACAGCTTTCCGGCGGCCGGAGCAGAGTCAGGATCGTCATCGTGGAGCCGACCCGAGCCACTGATCGTCGCACCCGGCGGCAGATATGGCCGCCACCTCTCGTCGAGCAGATAGAAGATGGAAAAAAGCCAGAGCGCCGGATAATAAAGGGTTGCCCTGCAGAGCGACATCGCAAACAGAAAGAACACAACGTTCAGCAGAAGCACTGCCGGATCGGCGCACCGCCTCCTTATGATCTGAGCGGCCCAGACAGTGAAAAAAAGCGCCGCCATTATAAGAATGGCCCAGGCTGTTACGGTAAAGTAGAACCTGTAAGCCGCAGGGGCGGGGAAAAGATGGCTCCACATGGACGTCCATGCCCACAACCGCTGCACGGCGAGGTCCGCAGCAGAGCCGCGGGTCGTATACTGCTCCAGAATTGACAGCGGGTATCTCAACCCTGTCGGATTTATCACCGTGACTGCAAACGAGAGAGCCGCCGAGACTGTCAGCGTGACAAGCCCTCTCGCGGACAGAGCAGTAATGATGAGGCTTCCGGCTGGACGCGCAGCCATTTGCTTTCCGGCTCGGGGCGCAGCCGTATTCTTTTCTGCCTGGAGTTCGGCTGATAAAGACTCAGCGGCGCAATGCTCAGCCGCTGCCTGCTTTCCGTCAGTTGCACTGGATTGGCCGGCGCACAACCTGAGAAGTCTCTCTGCAACAAAAGAGAGTATCTCTCCTGCCACAGCAATGGTCAGAAGCATGAGCCCCGTCACGAAGGCTCCATGGACGTTCACCCATATCAGGAAGAGAAGGGGAAAAAGAAGAAAGAGCCTCTCTCTTCCGGACTTTCCCATGAAGTAAATGAAAAGAAGGGCGGCAAAGAAGATATCGCTTGCCCGTTCAGGCTTCAGATACGTTCCGCAGAGCTTGAAGGCCGCTGCGACGAGGGCAAAGGCAGTCAGATGTAATATTGAAAGTTTTTCACCGGTTCTTCTTATATATAATAGAAAAAAGATCAATACCGAGAGGTTTGCCAGCCATCTGAAGCAGATAAGCCCGTTGATGCCTGCGGCAGAGTGGATCATATAGATCAGAGCGCTCCCTGCCCAGGTTCCATATATCCACCGGCTGTGAGTAGGCGTCCACGAGAAGGCGCCGTCGTCTATAGCCCAGGTGTGCCCTTTGACATAGTGCTCTCCGTAGCGCAGATGCCACCACATGTCATAGTCATCAGGCAGTGTCTGGGAATAAATGATGACTGCGATGACGAGCAGCACGAGGGAAACGGCGAAAACCCGCCGGCTTCCTGCCAGATCACTGAGCGATGCTGTGTATCTCTTGAGAGGCTGTTCCTTCACTGGCGCCATCCGTCGTCCATTCCTCTGTATTCAGGCGCGCTACGGTGCCGCGCTTATTGAAGACTTTCCGCCCCTGGAGCCGCCATTTGATGCAGAGGCCGAACACATCCTTCACCGAGGCGATTATCGCCTTAATCCTCGTGCCTTTGGCGTCGCCGACGCTCCTCGGAATGAAAGGGATGGGCACCTCCTTGATGGACATTCCGTTCCAGTAGCTCTTTATCAGCCCCTCGGGGTTCGCGAAGGAGCTCTTCCCCTCGAACGAGATCGACTGTATCCACTTTGTGGGATAGATGGTGACGTTCTGGAAATCGCTGAGCGGGACTCCGTAGAGAATCCTCACGAGGACATAGTTGATGATCGACACGAGCCCCTTCTTGACGTTGTCGGAGCGCTTCTTCAGATGGCCGATGTCGAGCAGCTGCATCAGCGTCAGCACAGGCCTCAGCAGCGGGTTCCCTGTTTTTAAAGGCGCCCTGCGCACGCCCTGGACGATGTCATAATCTCCGAGACAGTGCAGGAACTCTTTCAGCCTGGAGATGTCGTAGCACCAGTCTATCGTCTGCCAGAAGAGATACTCCTTTGTGGCCCGCTGGATGGCTCTCCTGTGGCAGATGCCGACGTTCATGTTCTTCTCGTTCGGATATATTCTAAGCAGCGGGTTCTTCTGCTGGAAGGCCTTCGCCACCTCGAGCGTCCTGTCGGTGCTCCCGTCCTCTATGAAGACAATCTCATAGTCGACTGCAGATTCTTCGAGAAGGGCAGTGGCCCGGGCGAAGAACTCCTCGATCGAGTCTTCCTCGTTATAGCCCCAGCATAGAAGCGACAGGGAGCGCTCAAACTTCCCTTCGTGCTTTTCCTTTTCGCTCATGCCATCCCCTCCCTTGGCCCAGGCACTCAGGCGCCGCGCTGGATCTCCCTATTGTTTCTCTTCGGCCACGCAGCCTTCCATGTCCTGAAAACCGAGCGCGCCGGTCCTCTCTTTTCTCCGCTCCTCGGCAGTCTTCACTATCTTCCAGTAGTTGTGCTTCCACGAGCGGTACTGCCAGTCCGGACAGTTCCGGCAGAGCTCAATCTCAGCGCCGCGCCGCTGCAGATGCAGCTCCCTGTAATGATTGAAGCCTTCGCCGTGCCATATCTCGCTGATGCTCTTCTCGTGGATGTTCCCCATGTCGGTCCTGGCGGCGATGTCGTATCCGCATACCATGATCTTGCCGCGCGAGTCTATGTTCAGCCTCTCGAACAGAAACGGGCAGGGCACGCGCTCCTCAGGCGGGAGATACGGCGTCGGGTCCGCAGAGTGGCCAGGATCGTTGATCCCCCAGGTCAGATATTTGCGCTTCTGGAAGTTATCCACGAGAGGCTCCCAGAACGCCGCCACCTTCTCAATATCGACGCCCTTCTGATTCACGCCGCTCGCGATGATCTTCGCAGGGCTCCCGGTGCTGTTCCGCATCGAAACGACCATCTTCACCGTTGAGACGAGATTCTCCCAGTCCAGGCCAGTCCTCACCTTCGAATAAGTCTCGGCATCGGCCGCATCGACAGAAAATTCGAGCATGTCGACGCCGGCTTCGAGAAGCCTGGAAACATTCTGCTCATTGAAACGGGAGCCGTTCGTTATAAGCCCGATCTTCGCCCCTGCCTTCTTTGCGTATTCCACGAGCTCGACGGCCTTTGGATGCAGCATCGGCTCGCCTCCGCCTGAGATGCGGATCCAGGCGCCGTAAGGGCCGCACTGATCGGCGATGATCCTGAAAGTCTCCTCTTCCATGATGGGCCTGTCCCTGTAATCATCCCGGATGGACGAGTTTGTGTAAGGGCAGTTGGGGCATCTTGCGTTGCAGATGTATACGAAGGAGATGACGCACATCATCGGGAACTCCTGCGCCTCCTGCCTTATGCCGTAGGAATCCTGCTTATGCTCCACAGGGCGTGCTTTTTCCGTACCGGATTTCTCTGTCATAGAACTACCTCACTATACTCTATGCGGAACTGGATAAGATTTTTCTCTCAGATTGTCCTGCCGCTGGTCCCCTTTTCACAGAATTAACGCGAGCTGTGCCAGGGGAATAAGAGTCGAATATTCGCCGGGATTCCATAGTTCATTCCAGCATTTTAAAGACAAATCCTCGCAGAGAGCATTCTCTTCATTCGCGCCATTTGTCTGTCTGGATCATTCGCGTTTTTATTTTTCATAAGCGGGAGCTGTCCCCACTTTCTGACGTGAAAATAGTAAGCTGTCCCCAATTTGCTCAGGACTGCTCAGGCTGTTCGCCGGGATTCTGCGAGTAATAATCCGCCCTGGCAGACTGCCAGTCCCTGCAGTCTCTGCAGATGCCGGGAAGCTCATCGTATTTCCCCTCGAGATGAAGTCTCCGCAGTTTTTTCAACGGGCGGTTCCATATCTCCCTGATCGAGCTTTCGTTCAGATCCCCTGCCACATATCTGGCATCGAGATCGACGGCGCAGGTCACGGCCAGTCCCCGGTCAGTGATGGACATGGTTCTCATGGCCCAGTAGCAGGGCCATCGGTCCTCCCTGCCCAGCACGAGGTTTGGCGCGTCAATCATGCCGCCCCAGCTGACCTTGGGCCTGATCTTGACATTAGCGCCGAGGGCACTCCAGTATGAGATGAAATCCTTTTTCTCATCTCTGTTTATATCCATCTCGACAAACTGCACATAAACATCAGGCGTCCTGCTCCCCATCTCGCCTCTCATCTCGAGAAGCCTCTTCGTCTGCGCCACTACGCGCTCATAAGAGCCGCCAACCCTGAGCTTCGCATATGTCTCGGGCCTGAACGCGTCGATGCCTATGTAAATCGCATCGAGACCCGATTTGATGAGCTTTCCGGCAGAAACCGTGTCGAGAAGATTCATATTCGAGTTCAGCACCACGTCGGAGAGCCCTTTTCCCTTCGCATAAGCGATCATGTCGAAGATTGAAGGCTTTGTCCTCTTCAGAATCAGAGCCTCGCCGAAGAAGACCATCCACACCCTGACGGTCGGATCGATGTCGGCGATCTCGTCTATGATCTTCGTGAAGAGCCCCCACGGCATCACGCCCCTCTTCCTCGTCATGGCGCTGTGCACGCACATCGAGCACTTGAGGTTGCAGTAGCTCACCGTGTCTATAAGAACAACCCCGGGGAAGCCCACCGCGTCTTCGAGCCTTCCCTTTGCACGCTGCTCCTCCAATATCTTCTCTTTCATGTCAGGATCCTTTCCACAGAGGAGAAATAGAAATCCCGGGCCTTACAGCCACAGGGATAACGCAGCATAGAGGCCTGCAGTCTATATCTTCACCATTGTCTCATGTACTCCTCCCCTGTCATGCACATTGCCAATGAGTTAAGGGTAACCTCTCGTGGTGTATAGGAATCCCTCACCATCTCCGCATTATCTCCATCTCCCCCTTGTTACACTTCTTTTTGTATTTGATCTTGAAAAGATTCAAAACCGATTCATGGGCATTACTTTGAGGCAGGGCCGGCCTGCCAGGGAGAGCAGGAAAAGCGGTGGATTAATCAAAATGTCAAGAATGACTTTGCAGCAGAGACTCTCACGGATAATCTACCTTCTATCTCTGGCCCTGGTGCTGGCGCTTGTCACTGGATGGTTCAAGTCCAGAGGCGTTCCGCTCGAAGTCGAAGACCCGCTGCGCATCGTGCTGGGAGGAATCGTCATCTTCTTCATCCCCGGCCTGATCTGGGGCGAATATCTCGGCATCCGCCCCACCCACTCGCTGGAAGTCCTGTCGTGGTCCTTCATCATATCGCTGTCAATAGAGTTCCTGGCCATGGTCATCGCATTCATCATCTCAGCCACAATAACAGCATGGGTGTATATCGTGCTGGGAATCTCCATGGCAGGGCTCGTGCTTCTGCTGCTGCAGTTCAGGAGGGGAGAGCCGTTCCGCTTCGCGGAGCCTCTCATGTCTCCTCTCGAAAAATCGCTGAAGGAGAGCGTCTCGCCCCTGCTCATCGTGGCGACAATAGCGCTCATGGCCCGCGGAGCCTACTGCTGGGGCGAAGATCTCTTCTCGATAAACGGTGAGAAGATGCTCCACCTCCTCTTCGTTGTAAAATACTATTCGCTGCCCCTCGTGCTCCCTGACCTTTCGGTGAGCCCGCATGTGGCTGCAGCAAACATGGTGAACTTCTGGGAGTTCCTGCTCGCAGGCTGGGCCAGGCTCATTCACTGCGATCCGCTCCCGCTCTTCTTCCGGGCCCGCTTCATCATACCTCTCGCCGGGCTCCCGCCGATGTTCCTTCTTACAAAGAGCATAATAGACGATGACAGGAAGGCCGAAGGCGTATTCTGGGCAATACTGCTGATGGTGCTGGGGTGGTGGGTGCTACTGTCGCCATCATCGCTCGATTATATCAAGATCGAACACCTGAGAGGAGCTCTGGCATTCATGGGAACGGTCCACCATGCCGATTCGGCCATGGATATGCTGATCGCGCCCTGCGCGGCTCTTCTCTTCCTGCTTTCGAAGAAAACAAAGGCGGCATATGTGGCGCTCTTTGCACTGATGCTCTCCATCACTTTCCTCTGGCACGTGCGCGAGTTCTTTCAGATAGCGCTCTATGCAGGGATTCTGGGCCTCGCCATCCTTCTCTATCCTTCGCAGGACAGAAAAGAGAGGCTGAAGCGCTGGTCTGTCTCAATCGTTACTGTTATTGCAGTTGCAGTGATACTGCTCGTGGCCGTCAAGCTCACAGTGGCACATTCGGCGTTCGGATTCGATGAGATGGCGTTGAAAAAGACTGCGCTGCAGTATGCCTTCATGGGTAAAAGCCTGCTGGGATTGAGAAACCTTTTCTGCTTTCCATCCATACTGACCCTGTCGTCGACTCAGACTCCAGGCATCATAATGGACGCGGCAACCTTTTTTGGCATGATCCCTCAATGGCAGCTCATGCCGTGGCTGGCAGTATCGCTGATTGCCGCTCTGGCCCTGGCAGTCCTGGGCATCAGGGAGGAGCGCCGCTTCTCGCTGTTCTACCTGCTGCTGTGGTTTCTCTCCCTTTCGTGGACGTTCAGCATGCTCATCGTCTTCGTGTTGACTTACAGTGAAATCCTCATTGGAACTCCGCGCATACTGTATATATTTTCGTATATAATAACCGGCATTGGATTCACGATGCTGGCGCGGTATGGAACGACAGAGGACAGGCGCTCATACTATCCGCTCATATTCCCTCTCATCGTTATAATGTCGGCGTCCGTATTCGAGGGACTGATGAAAAAGGGCTTTTTCCTGCCCATCTCATACGTTCTCTCGCTGGGGGCGCTGATTGCCTTCCTCGCCCTGGTCGTACCTGAGAGCCTTCTGCAGAGGCTGAAAAAGGCGGGCAGCGCATCGAAGACTGAAGGAGAAGAGAAAAAAGAATTACCCGAAGAAGGCGAAGTGGGGCCAGTTGAATCCGGCAAAGCGGTCAAAGAAGATGGGAAGAAGGCTGCCAGGCCTGAAGGGCTCAGCAGATCGAAAAGAGCCGGCAGACAACAGAAACCGGATGCAGCATCGAAAGCAGGCATATCAGACGGCATCAGAAAAGATGCTGAGTCGAACGAAGCTGAAAGCACCGGGAAAGCTCCATGGCCCGGTCTGGTATATCTGCTCTGCCTTCTTTTCCTTCTCCCCTTCATGTGGAAAGACTACGGGATCAGAGTGAGCGAGCTGATCTTCGAGCACCGCGCCCAGCCAGACTGGTACGGCGACAACAACCCCTTCGGATGCTCAAAGGAGCTGATAGCCTTCATCAAGAGCGTTCCGCCAAACAGCATCTTCGCCGCAGACCCCTTCAGCAGGAAGTGCCTCTTTGTCTATGCGCCTCTTTACACAGTAGTGATGCCCTCGGCGATTACCACCCTGATAAGCTCAGAGAAGGGCCTCGAAGAAATCAAGGCCGGCAGGCACCCGCTCTTCAAACCGGAGGCGCAGGACTACGGCAGAGGGACCTCCGACGACAGCAAATCGTGCATAAACCACGAAGAGGCCTGCAGATGGCTTTCAGCCAACAACGTGCAGTATATACTGGCCGATGGAAGGTATTACAGAAAACTCTCCGCCTGCTTCAAATCCCACCCTGAATACTACAAACCAGTATTTGAAAACAGTTCAACCCGAGAAATCGTAGTAAAAATCGGGGAAAAAACAGGGACAGACTCTTTTATTAACAATTGATTTGGGTTTGACAATTTTTCAAGCGAAGGGACAGAAAAAAAGCGGATTACCGGCAAAAAGACATGAACAGCACGACTGCGGCGACGAGGACCGCGCAGACACCTGAATAGAACAGAATCTCGCCGAGCAGGAAGACGGCGCCATCCAGGGTGAAAAGCTCACGGACAAGGGAAAGCAGATCAAGCTGGCCTGACAGGACCGGCAGATTCTTTTTCCTGTCCTTCTTCCTTATGATGAGCCCGAGCGCGAGAAAGACAGCTCCTATTACGAGACAGCCGATTCCAATTATCGTGAGCGGCGGCGCCGCCATAACGCTCTACCTCCCCTCCGCACTCAGCTTTTCTCTTTTAAGCGGCAACTTCCTCTTTTTCACTCTGTAGATGGCCGACCTGCCATCGTCATATATCATCTCAAGCTCATCAGCAAGAGGCTTCAATGTGCTCTCGAAGGCCTTTCTCCACTTTTCGGTCACCATCAGATAATCGATATCAAAGTATTCGAGCATCCTTTTCCTGATTTCCGGGCTGTCGGAAGCATTGAAGAAAGGCTGCAGACGTCCGGTCATCATCTCATCGATCAGCACGGTCAGAGCAGCGTAGATCTGCAGAGGCGCGGGATCGCTGAGCGCCTGCCTGTTCCCTCTCTGCAGGACTTCTTCCCGGAAATCCCTGTCGTCCCTCACTTTATCCACAAAAGAGAGGCCGGTGCGCATCCTGCTTATATCTTCAAGCACATGAGGCTCCGCCATCAGCGAGATATATGAGCCTGACATATAAACATGCTGAGGCGTCATAACGGATATGGCCATAAGGCACTCTCCCGGCGCAGCGAAGACGCTGCCTGCAGGGACATTGCGCCGCATGAAATCGACGACAGGAAGGGACAGTGCCCTGTAAGGCCCTTTCTGATACCAGTCAATCCAGTTACTGACGGAGATCTGAGAGCAGGCGTATCGAAATTCGTCAAAAAGAGTCTTGCGCTCCAGAGGCACGCTGTTTTCCCTCACAGGAAATCTCGGCGAAAAACCGCAGGGCTGGATGAAAACCCTGTCGTCACAGGCTATCAGAAAGGCCGAGCAGACAAGAAGGATAAGGAAAGCCGGGCCTGCTCCTTTCTCGGCCGGGACGCCAGACCCTGTCACATCCGCCTCTCCAGCGCCAGATGAAGCCAAATCCCCGCTGGAAGGTCCACCGGCAGGTTTTCGCGCCGCCCTGACCATCTGAAAAACGACCAGCAGAACCGGCACAGCAAGAGTCCATATCGAAAAAACCGCAGGGCTCCATCGATATATCCACTGCGGAATGACAAGAATGAAAGGAATGAGGAAAAAAAGCAGCCTGTAAATTGCAGGAAGCCTTGCAATGAGAGCGCAAAGCTGCCACAGGGCCCAGGCGCAGGCGATGAAGACAAAAGGGAATAGCCCCAGCGTCGCAGGCGCCCCCACCAGAAACTGAGAATAGGAAAACCGGAGCAGGATAAGCGTCAAAACAGGCACCGAAGCCGATGCGAAGACTCCAAAGAGAACGACAGCCAGCATGGAAAGACCTCTCTCATGTCTTTTAAGAAGGAAAAAAGGCACGAGAAAAACAGCCATCAGGTATAACGGGTTCAGGAGGACCATGTTATAGCCCGGCAGCAGCTGCCGCCCCCGGAGCGGCGGATGGAAAAGCCTCAGCGGCCCTTCCTGTTTTACAGCAGAGATTCCCTGATCGAGCAGGGCCGCCGCAGCCGTCCTGTTCCATTGCTGAACACCAGGAGCCACCATCCCCGACTGAAAGCGGTACAGAACAATGCCCGCAATAACGAGCAGCGCGATGATAAGAGCCGCCCTGACTGCGGCAGCCCTTTCCCTTCCTGATATCAGAAGGCCGCACAGAGCAGCCGTGTAAAGCATGATGGCGACGATGTACTCCCTGGCATGGATGAAGAGCAGCAGCGAAGTGACGATAACACAGAGCGCTGTGATTGCTTTTCCTTCTTCTCTCAGAGCATTCAGAAAGAAAAAGAACGCCATTGGCAAGAGAACTGCAAGGGCGACATCCTGATACTGCGGGAACGACAGAAACTGCCCGAAGGCCTGCGCTGTAAAGTCATTGCCCCAGCCGCTCCAGATCGCCGCGCAGGAAAAAAGCACCACAAACCACGGAAAATTTCTGGCTGAAGGGAAGAGAGCCTTTGCAATCCCATAGACGGCTGCAATTGAAAGAAAAGCCAGAAAGCCGCGTGACAGACAGTAAAGCTGAACGACCTCCATTCCGGAGAGAGAGGACAGCAAAGCAAGAAGAAATGAATAGAGCGGAACGATATAGGCAAAGACAGTGCCCGGCCTGAAATAGAGATTGTCTATCGACAGGGCCGGGAGAGAGCGGATCTTCTGCGCCATCATCAGCAGCACCCCGTCCTCCTGCCCGAGAGGGGGCATCTCTAGGCGCTGCGCCATCAATACGACTGCCGCGAGCGCGATGAGCGAAAGAACAGGCAGATAGAGAGAGCCCCGCTCACTGATTGACGGGAAAAGCATTGACTGCTTATCTGCCGATTTCGTTACAGTAAGACCTTCTATGCCTATCGTGGTCGTATTTTCCACAGAACCTTCCTCAGCAGATCCGCCTCCGGGAGGGTTCTGCAGGCCGGTATTAAGTGAAGAACCTGTGCCTGACGACTCTTGCTTCGCAGACCTGCTTCCAGAAGGGTTCTGCGAGCTGATACCAGACAATGAGTCAGTGCTCGGCGACTCTTCCTCAGCAGCCACGACTCCGGGAGGATTCTGGCGTCTCTTGTCTGCCACGCCGTCCAGATCCTCCAGCGCTGGCGTTACAGCACCTTCAGATCTTCTCCTTTTCATTAGCCAGTCTGCAAAGGCAAGAACGGCCAGTAAAAAACACAGCAGATAAAACATGATTACAGCAGCAGAAATAGACAGGCGAAATAAGAAGGATAAGAAAGCAATGAGAGAGATGAGCGACAGGCTCATTCCTGCGCCAAACAGGGAGGTCTCCAGGAGATCGATATTCTTCCTCAGGCGCAGGAGCCTGAACAGAAGAAGCCCTGGCAGCAGAAACAGGAAGATGGAGATCATGCTTCCCCGTTCCCTGTAAAGATGGCCGACGCACGCCCGCAAGACAGAGCCTCGAGCGCATCGGGAAGTGCATTGAGGTCGCTCATCCTGTAGCTGTGCATCCTGAGAGCGTCACAGCACTCACTGGAGATCCTGGCTATGAACGGCACGTCTGCCGCGGCGGCGGCCTTCAGATCGCTTTCGCCATCGCCTATGAAAGCCACCTCTCGCTTTTCGTAGTTATGATCCGCGAGAATTCCGTTTATAATGTCCACCTTTTTCTGCGGAGTGCCGTGAACCTCTCTGAAGTATCGCGAAAGCCCTCTCCTCTCAACGATAAGCATCAGCTCGTCTTCCGGAGTCCCTGATGCGACAAAGCAGCCGTAGCTCTCCGAATACTCGTCCAGAAACTCGAGAGCCCCGTCCACGAAAGGCGCCTCCAGAACGCGCTGCAGCACAATATCTGCAAACTCGTCTCCGAGCTTCTTTTCCACATCCTCCGAGTATGGCAGGTGAAGAATATTGTCATAGATATGGCGGAACTTAACATACCTAGAAATACCGACATTCTCCAGGTGGTAGGCCACTATGGCGTCGAGATGGTCGGGACACCTCAGACAGAAGAGCTCCCTGAAGGCCTCGGTCTTTATCGTCGCCGACTCCAGTATCACTCCGTCAAAGTCAAAGATGACCGCCTTAACCATGCGCCGCACCTGCCTTCGCAGCCGCATCGTTCAGCCCTGAGATCAGATTCTTTACAGCCATTACCTCCATCTCGATCCTGCACTCCCTGGCATACGATCCCACATGAGGCGTAAGTATCACATTGTCCAGCTCTCTGAGAGGCCCTTCGTAAGGCTCCTCGGGAAAGACATCGAGCGCCGCTCCTGCTATATGACCGTCCTTCAGCATCTCATAGAGAGCCGGGTAATCGACTGCACCGCTGCGGGCCATATTGACTATGTAAACTCCCTTTTTCATAGTCCTGAGAGCCGCGGAAGACAGAAGCCTCTCTTTCGCGGAAGCGTGAATCGAAACTATATCTGATGATACCAGCAGCTCCTCGAGAGTCGAGCACGTGCACTCAGGGCAGTCGGACACGCATGGGTCTGCAAATGAGACATGGCAGCCAAATGAGTTCAGGATCTGCGCAACCTTCTTGCCGATCCTTCCGAGGCCTATGATTCCGACTTTCTTTCCTTGCAGAGTGGAGCCCATCTGCTTGTCCCATATGCCGCCGCGAAGCCGCCTGTCCATCAGCGAGACTTTGCGCAGAAGGTTCAGTATCAGCGCGACAGTAAGCTCAGATACGGCCAGAGTCGGGGCGTCGGGAGTGTTAAAAATCCTGATCCCGAGCTGCTCCGCCGCAGCCCTGTCTATGTTATCCGTTCCAGTCCCGACCCTGGAGATCACTTTCAGGCAGGTAAGCTTTTCCAGCACAGGCCCGTCGAGCGTCTCGGTCCCTGCCACGAGGCCGGAAGCATCGGATGCAAGCTCAACGACCTCTTCCGGTTTGAGCTTCCTCCGGTGAGGATTCATGACGACTGAATACATGCTGAGAAGATCGAGCGGCGTCGGATCATATTCAGCAAAAGATGTTGTTGTGATGACTACTTTTTCCATGTGTATTCTCCTCCTCCCGCCATGCCTGGCCGATATCCGCGATGATTATTCGTTGACACCGGGCAATGTCCTGCCTGAATTCCAGATGTCATCGGCGACGCACAGGCATGACTTCATTATGGAGGAGTATTGCCGGGGCTGTTGAAAAGTATTGGGCCCGAAACGGCCTTTGCGCCACAAGTCGGTCATGAGGCGGCCTGACCAGTCAGAATGAGATTCCGGACACTTCAGGGCACGGCAGGGAGGTAGACCTGGCTGATACAATAGTCACAAAAAACCCGCTTGTAAGAAAACAGAGAATTCTGATACTGATAGACAGCATCGTAATTTTCCTGGCAATACTCTGCACTTATTTCATCAGGCTCAACTTCTCTGCGGAGAGAGTCTGGGATGTCATGGTGAGAGGGTCATGGCAGCTCGTCATGGTAGCAGTGATAATCCACCTCGGCCTTTTCTATATCTTCGATCTGTACAACTTCAGAAAGCTCCTGCTCCATGCAGAGAGGCTGAAGAGGATCATAATCTCTGTCGTTCTGTCAGTTGGGCTCATAGTAGTCATCCTCTATTTCTTCGGGAACATGGTCAGGATCGCGCTGCTTCTGCAGATACCCCTGATAATCGCAGCGGTTTACATGTGGCGCGAGCTCTATGTCCGCACAAGCCTCAAGACCATGACCAGATACAGGGTCCTTCTCGTGGGAGATGACAAGGTCAACAGGGCTCTTATCACTGAACTGGACACTGATGATCCACTGCTGGAATATGAGGTTGCCGCTCACCTGGTCCCTGAATCCATAAAGACACCTGTTCCAGCAGCCAGCTACGACAAAGCCGGAGACATGACAGCCGGAAATACAGCAGGAGAAAATGAAGACTCGCCAGAGGTTTCAGGCAGTGACTCTGACGGAGAGTCTGCGAGAATCAAAGCTGCGCCTTCCGGAAGCCTTTCTGCGGAATCGCTCGAAGAGATCGTCATCGGCCGGAAGATAGATATCCTCGTGTTCTCTCCTAACACGCTGGACAATCATACGAGAGAACTGCTGAAGCTCAAATCACAGGGGATGGAGATCTATGATTCCATTACATTCTATGAGCTTCTAACAGGAAAGGTTCCCATCTTCGACCTGAGGGACACCACCCTGTCATATCTTTCAGGAAGCCTGCCAATCTCTTCATACTACAGGAATGTGAAGCGCCTCATAGACATACTCCTCTCACTGTTCGGCCTGATGATATCGGCGCCTTTCGTAGCGCTCTCGGCGATCCTGCTGCAGATTGAATCTCCGGGCCCGATCTTCTTCAAGCCGGAGAGAGCCGGAGAGAATGGAAAGATCATACAGCTTCTCAAGTTGAGAACGATGAGCAGCAGCGGCGGCGGGCCTCTTTTCACCCAGACGAATGACCGGAGAGTCACAAGGATCGGGAAAATAGTGAGAAAACTCGGCTTTGACGAGTTCCCGCAGATGTTCAACGTCCTGCGGGGAGACATGAGCCTGATAGGCCCCAGGCCGATAGAACAGGTATTCGTGGACAAGTATTCGGAGATGACGCCCCTTTATTACCTCAGGCTTTCCATCAAGCCGGGCGTGTCGGGATGGGCGCAGGTCAACCAGGTCGAGTATCCCAACTCTGATGAGAGCCAGCTGGAAAAGCTCCAGTATGATCTCTTCTACTGCTCTCACGCATCGCTTTTCCTCGACGTGATAATCATCTTCAAGACCATCAAGAAGTTCTTCAACTTCGGCTACGACAACAGGGCGTCCAGGCAGAAGAAGAAAGAGATAATCCTGTCCGAGAGCCACTGAGAGCCGAAGCATGGCTGCTGACGAAGCTCTTACTTATAATCGGGATATTGCCCTGGCACAGAAGATACTCCCGGAAGGCACGACCAGCCAGGACACCGGCATCTTTCCGCAGAGCCTCAATCGCCGCCAGAGCCGGCCTATTTGCCAGCAGTCTCATCCTTATGAGAGCTCTCTATATTCAACATCTCCTTGATTACATAAAGAGGCCTCCCCTGCACATCCCTGAAGATCCTGGCGATATAACCTCCGATGATGCCCATGAAAAACAGGTTCATGCCACCGAAAAAGCATATGGCCACGAAAATCGATGTGTACCCTGTTACGATAATGCCCACCGTGAGCTTTCTGATGAGCATATAAACGCCAGCCAGGAGACTGGCAGAGGCGATCAGGCTCCCGAGGGCCACGGCAAGCCTCAGAGGATAGTCGGTAAAAGAAAAGATTCCATCCATCGAAAGAGAAACGAGCCGCGAAAACGAATAGGCGCTCCTTCCGCTCTGACGGCTGTCATGCCGCACAGGCACGGCCGCCCATGTGAATCCAAGCCATGCCATCATCCCTGCCGTGAAGCGGCTGTGCTCGCCCATCTTCCTGAAGGCCTCTACGAAACGCCGGCTCATTATCCTGAACGTGGACATACCGATGGGAAGAGAGAAGCCGGAGCACTTCCTGAAAAGCCAGAAATACAGTGAAGAGCCCCACTGCCTGAAAAGTGAGTCCTTCCTGTGCTCCCGCACCGCATACACCACATCACAGTCTTCTTTCATTCTATCGAGAAGCGCTGGTATCTCTTCCGGCCTGTCCTGCAGATCTGCGTCCATCCAGACGACAGCATCGCCTGCAGCCTGCGACAGACCTGAAGCCAGAGCGGCATGCTGCCCGAAGTTTCTGGAGAGGATGATGACCTTCACATGAGTATCTGAAGAGGCAAGATTCCGGAGAAGTTCAGCCGAGCCATCGGTGCTTCCGTCGTCGACAAAGATGATCTCATACGAAAGCGCCATGGAAGAAAACACTGAGGAAAGGCGCGCGTGAAGCTCCTCGAGAGAATCCTTCTCATTGAAGAGCGGAATTACTGCTGAAAGGCTCTCCGGCTGCACCGAAGCCACTAAGCATCAGCGGTGACATTGCCTGCGCCTGCGAGCTGGCGTGCTCTGGCAGCCTTTTCCGCCTCACCGCGGTGATCGGTCTTGTCCCATTCGATGCAGTCATAATGCTTGATGGCGTTCATGAAACCAACCGGCACCGCGATTACCCAGCAGAAGTTGTAGGCCCAGTATATTGGAACGCGGATCAGGGTAAACAGATTCGCCTTTGCAACATACTTCAGCAGACCGGCCGAAGTCACGATGAAAAAGAGCCAGGCCAGAGAGTCCACAACGGGCTGAGGCAGCGACGAGTGAAAAGAGTAGGAAAACGCATATGTGAGAAAAAGGTGCAGATATCCGATCCATATCACCATAGGGATGGTGATTCGCGCCACGCCCATGATGCTGTCGAATTTCTGCATGACCGTGATCCCCTTGGCGAAAATGAGGGGGAAGAGATAATCGAAAAGACATTTGAGCATTCCTTCGGCCCATCTCATCCTCTGCCTGAGAAGCGGCTTCATCTGCGTGATGCCTTCCTGCCAGACCATCGCTTCAGGGCAGTAGCGCACGAGCTTCCCTGTTATGAGGAACTTGAGGGTCAGGTCCATATCATCTGTAGCCGAGAGCTCGTTCCATCCTCCGGCATCCTCCAGGGCGGCCCGCTTGGTCACCTGCCCGTTGCCGGCCAGGATCATGACGCCGCCGTATACGTCCTTGGAAATCTGCCACATATGGGCAAAAGTGGCGAACTCGTCTTCCTGAAGTTGGGTGAGCATGTTCTCCTGTGCGTTCAGGATGCGCACCCTTCCCTGCACTCCCGCCACTTTCGGATCGAACAGGTATGGCACTGAGATCTTGAGAAAATCCGGCTCTACGCGCGTATCGGCGTCGAACACTGCAATGACCTCCCCCATCGAGTGGCGGAGCCCGAAGTTGAGAACTGCCGACTTCCCTTTGGGACCATCTCCTGGATTTCTCTTCAAAGGTCGGAGCATAGGGATCTCTTTGGCCAGACGCTCGAGAATGGCAGATGTGCCATCAGTCGAGGAATCGTCGACAACGAGGATCTCATAGTTGGGCTTGTTATTCTTTCTGTAGTTGAGGCCTGCAATCGAGCGGACAGTCTCTTCAATAACAAACTCCTCATTCTTGGCAGGAATTATGATACTGACGAAAGGCCTGTAGCACTCGTTTCTCGGGGCCTTTTTCTGCCTGAAGACAAGGCTCACCGCCACAGAGAGCATCCCGAAATATGAGAAGAACAGCACTACCGACTGATAGGCCGTGGTTTCCTGTGTCACTATGCTCTGTATCAGAAGAAACAGAATTATGGCTGAAATCAGAATCACTCCGGACAGCCAGTAATTGAACGAGGGATTATTCATCTGCGATGTGTCGCTCTTATGATCGTTGATCCCCGCGTGAGTGCTCTCATTGCTCTTCATTCTCATTCCTTCTTTCGCGCCGTTCTGAGTCCACCCCGACCCTTCCAATGGGAAAAAGCATCCTAAAGATACATTATATACGAGATTTTTCCTGCCGCTCCTCCCGCCTCTCCTGTTTATATTGTACATTATATTTGTTGCCATCGACAACACTTTATTGCAGGCGAACGTATGTTCTCCACGGGTGGAGTTCCCGGCATGACCGTGTCTCTGGTAAACACAGAAACAGCATAATGGCGGGGACTTGTCGACTATGTTACAAAAAGATTAACTTTCTGTCACGGCAATAGATCGCCTGGGATCATGGAAACAGCCTGCACTTCCATCCTTCACTCCAGAATCCTCATCGACATGTTACGAACTCTTAATATCTTTATTACAATATCTTAAAAGTGTATTAATGTTCCGGCAATATCAGAAGGATATACTTATTATAAAGAGTCAAGAAGGGGTGGGAATATGATAAATACACTGGACAGCTCATACACATATAATCCTCTGGCCAATGTCTCATCAGCAGATTCATTTCAGGCTCCCGGGAACGATCTCCCGCAGGAGAGCTCCGGCAAATCCATTGAAACAAAAGATTCCGTTAGTATAGATGAAGATCATGATGACATGGAAGAAGGCTCGAAGCCCAATCTGGACTGGGTCAATGGATCAGGCGACAACACAGATGACTCATCAAAGTATGTGGCAATGGAAACAGGAAAAGGCCCTGGCAATACCAATGCGAAATGGCAGGATCCGGTAAAATATCGTGATAAGATCTACGAAAATAAGATCAGCGACCCATTCCTTCAAAAAGCATATAATGGCGCAAAGGGTGTCCTGGACAAGGAGTTCAAGGAATATCAGAAAAACACAAAAGGATGGAACTGCTACGGATGGAGGGACAAGTTCCTCTCGATCAAAGCAGACAAAAACGGCGAAAGAGTAAACACCATCAACCCCCAGATGATGGACAAACTGTCAGCCGGCATAGAAAAAGAGTCCGGCCAGAAACCATCATCAATCACTCCTTACTATCAGACTCTCCCAAATCAGGATTATCCAAATGCCAAAGGCCATACATACGTTTACCTGCAGATTAAATTCGACGATGGTAAGGAACAGTGGATATTCACCGAAGCAAATGCCTCAATCATACCTTCCCTGGGAGACGGCTGCGTGCACTACCAGACAAAAGCAGTCAATAAGCCGGATAGCATAACAACCACCCCACCGCAGAATCAGATGCAGAACAGGCAGAAAAGCAATGAATATGCATGAGAAGTAAATGAAACAAAGGCTCCCGATACCAGTCATTGTCGCCATCCTGCTGGCTATCATCGTGCCATACTCTATTTTTCATCTGATCGGCCCGCGATTCGTCGATGAAGCAATAGTGAATAAGGATGTGTCAAGAGCGAACCTGCTGCTCACACTGGATCCATGGCTTGTCAACGGGACTTCAATAGGCTTTATGCTGGGATACGAGCGGCCTCTTCATCTTGCATCCTTCTACGGCGATCTGCCGATGGTGGAGCTTTTAATAAAGAAGGGGGCGCAGATCAACTCCAGAAACAGCACCGGCCAGACTGCACTGCACATGGCATCTGATCAGGGACATATCAACGTTGCGGAATTCCTGATATCCAGAGGAGCGCCTGTGGACAGCAGGGGCGACGGCAATGAAACGCCTCTTCACGAAGCAGCGGGAGAAGGAAGAAACTCAATGGTGACCTTTCTCATTGGAAAAGGCGCTGATATAAACGCAAGAAACAGCGCAGGCCTGGCTCCCCTGCACTGGGCGGTGATAAGCAGGCGCAAAGAAACAATAAAACTCCTTGTCAGCAAAGGCGCCGATATTGACACACCATGCACCGATGGCGATACCCCGCTTCATCTGGCATCGGAAGACAACGAGCCCGACATGGTAAAGCTTCTCGTATCGATGGGCGCCGACATAAACAGGAAAAACAACGAAGGAAAAACGCCGCTTGCACTGGCATCCAGGAAGAACAACAAAGAGATAGTCGTATTTCTGAAAGCCCACGGCGCGCTGTAGGCACAAGATCCCGTGCCTGTGCCGCGAGCCACAGCGATTGATGACAAGATCGCTCTTACGCTTCCTTAACGACCTTTTTCCGGCTCTTTTACTTCAGGAGCGCATCCCGTAATTCGAATGATCGTGTGGAGAGGGAAACCCAGACAATGCATCCTCGAGGCAACGCACTTATATCTATTTTCGGCTCCCTCACGCGGAATGGGCAGCCACAGGGGGCTACCCTTACGTATCTATGTCATCGATATCAATGCCGGTCACCTTTTTTATTATTTCTCTGTCAACATTCAGAGCCTTCATCTCCCTGGCATGGATGAGATTGGCTTTTTCCATACCTTTTTCTATGCCTTTTTCCATGCCTTTCTCCATGCCTTTCTCCATGCCCTTTTTCATAATTGTCTCTTCCACCTCTTCAATGAAGTCCCTGCGCCACGACGCTTCATCGTGGAGAGCTTTCTGCCTGGCCTCCATCAACTCCCTGACAACTGCATCGCCTTCAGCTTCACGCATTCTTTCAAGTGCCATCACTATCTCCTCCTCAGCCTTCAACTCTGCAGGGAGACTCTCAGGGTCATCCTTGTAGATTTCGCCGAACTTCAGCACATAGAGCCACTTTTCAAACCTGGTCATAAACTGCCGCGGCTTGTCTTTTGCGAACTTTGGAAGTTCGACAAAGTGAAGCTCCTTGATGTCCGTAAGCTCTCTCCCTGATTTAATATTACCATAACGAAAGACATTGTGAAAATCACTTTTAACAAAAGAAAGAAACAGAATCGATGACACTATTGCACGAGATTATCAGCAAAATAAAAGAGGGATTATCTCATATCTATGGTTCACGGTTATCAAGTATTGTGCTTTTCGGATCACATGCCCGTGGTGATGAAGAGCCCGGCTCCGATATCGACCTGCTGATTGTGCTCGAAGGAGACGTCTGCCCAATCACTGAAATTGAAAGAACCGGAACTCTCGTTGCCTCGTTATCTCTCCACTACGATGTCGTAATAAGCTGCATATTCATGGACAAAGATCGATTCCTGCATCGTAATGGCCCATTACTGCGAAATATCAGACGGGAAGGCATCACCGTATGACCCATGATCAATAAAGTCATGACAATCATTGTCTTGACATCCATACTGAGTCTCCAGGCTTTAAAGAAAGAGAATCAGGCTGCAGAGTCATAAATAAATATGACATAATGTCATAATGAAGCTATACTGTATTGTATTATGACAGACTATTATGAAAGATAGATAACATCAACATTTCTTGAAAGTCTTGCCATAATGACGGCGGTAGCTCTGACCGGCATGAGACAGGTGGGAAAAAGCACGCTGCTGCAGAGACAAAGCGAGTTGAAAGATAGGAGATATTTCATTCTCGATAACTTCGCACATCTCGAGGCGGCCAAACGCAATCCCCGCTCACTGCTGGAAAGCAGATATTGCACAATAGATGAGGTTCAGAAATGTCCCGAGCTCCTCGTGGCCATAAAGCAGGAAGTAGACAGAGACAGAAAACCAGCAGCTACTGACAGCTTGCTGCCTCACATGAGATCCAGTGATGCCTTCAAACCGCTGTTGATCTCAATAAGGATGTCAGGAGGCAATGATCCAATATATCTGTTGAGTTTGGAGCGGTCAAGAGTGGTCACCTGATGGCAGAGCGCGATACTATCTCTTTCAATACCGCCTGCGCCTGCAGTGATTGGAATTGCAGTAGGACCTCTTCCTGCCTGGGATGATGAGGTGGACAGAGGGACAACTATCAGGGATCTCCATGCAGGTGTTTCGTTGAATCCATCATGAGATACGATTATGACAGGCCTGATACCCCGCTGCTCAGATCCCGAACGTGGCAGAAGCTCAGCCTGATAAATGTCTCCACGCTTCATTTACAGAGCCTCCTGCTCTGCTATGCATTCAAGCGAAGTAACAGAGAGCTCTTCATCAAGATCAAACTCTGTACCGGCATGCCGGGCAGCATATTCAGCAATTGATCTATGGAGCATCTTTTTTTCATGCTCTTTCAGCCAGAGATAAATGGCCAGCCGTGCCAGCTCTGTGGAGGATCTCTTTGACTGTGCCGCTTCTTCACTAAGCCTCCTGTAGAGAGACTCAGGCAGGGGAACGTGGAAATTATGCATCTTTTCTTTTGCCATCGCTTACCGCACCTCCTGCCATGATTATATGGCATATTCTATGCCACAGTCAAGCATACATAAAGAAGGCGCATGCCGGTTCTTCATTGGCTGCTCTTTCCTGTTATCTTTCAATTCAACGAGACAGTTGGCCACATGAAACCTGAACCATTCCTTTTAAAGTAATTCCCTTAATGAATGATATTCCATGTATAACCCATCATAATTCTGGAATATTTTTCCAAGATACCTTACAAAATATCCGAGAATATGCAAACAGGTATTTACAAATTCTCGGCTAGTCGCATATCGCTTCTTCAAACAATAGAAAATAATAACAGATAAATATCTCAAATCCACATTTGACATGATGTCATAATGATATTATACTATATTATATTATGACAGACTATTATGAAAGAGAGATAACATCAACACTTCTGAAAAGTCTTGCCACAATGCCTGTTGTAGCTCTAACAGGCATGAGACAGGTGGGAAAAAGCACGCTGCTGCAGAGACAAAGCGAGTTGAAAGAGAGGAGATATTTCACTCTCGATAACTTTGCACATCTCGAGGCGGCCAAACGCAATCCCCGCTCACTGCTGGAAAGCAGATATTGCACAATAGATGAAGTTCAGAAATGTCCCGAACTCCTGATGGCTATAAAGCAGGAAGTTGACAGAGACAGGCAACCGGGACGATTTTTGCTGTCAGGCTCGGCGAATCTCCTTCTTCTCAAAAACATAACAGATTCTCTCGCCGGAAGAGCGATATACCTGACCCTCCACCCATTCACACGGCGCGAAAAGGAAAGACGTGTCAATACTTTGCCTTTCATCAAAGATCTTATAACAAACGAAACTGTAACAGACAACTCTGCTGCGGCAGGCCCACTGACATCTGATGAAATATTGACGGGAGGAATGCCGACACTCTGCTGCGGCGGAATACCAGATCCTTCTCTATGGTTCGTCGGTTTCGAACAGACTTACCTCGAGCGTGATCTGAGAGATCTGTCACAGATAGCTGATTTACTGTCCTTCAGAAATCTGATGAAACTGGCAGCACTTCGCACCGGCAAGGTCCTCAATGTGAGCGAAATTGCCAGAGATGCCAGACTGAACTCACCGACATGCTCACGATACCTCAATCTCATGATCGTCTCATTCATAATTCACTACTTGACGCCTTACCTCGGAAATCCCGCGAGCAGGATAATAAAATCGCCAAAGATCTATTTCACAGATTCTGGTATCGGAGGACACTGTGCCGGTGTTACCAGCATAGACACTACTTCAGAAGAACCGCTGAGAGGGGCTCTCTTCGAAACGTACGCGGTACAGAACCTTAAAGCGCTTCTGGAGTATTACTCGCCAGGGGCCTCGCTTCATTTCTGGAATATCCAGGGAAGACATGAAGTTGACTGCATAGTTGAATATGGCAGAAAATCACTGGCTATCGAAATCAAGGCGGCAGAGCGCTGGCAGGAAAGAGATTTCAGAGGACTCAAAGCATTTCTTTCAAGCCATGCAGAATGCTCTGCCGCGATCCTTGCATATAATGGAATAGAGACAGTGAAGCTCGACGACCGACTCTGGGCTGTTCCCCTGGCAAGACTTCTGTCATGATCAGTCATGTCCCTTATTCAGTCGATAGAATTACCCGTCATGTGAGTTACAACAATTGATGATATAGATTTCAATGTGATATAATAATAGCTGAGATAGTAAAAGGCTTAAGAGCATGGCAGCAAGACAGAATCGTGACAGCGGATGGAAGGAAATCATCGAGAAATATTTTCCCCAGTTCCTCGAATTTTACTTCCCTGAAATTTACGCAGATATCGACTTCACAGACTACAGCTTTCTGGACAAGGAACTTCAGTCTGTGACGAAGGGCAACGAAATTGGCCGCAGATATGCTGATAAGCTTGTAAGCGTGAATCTGAAGGAAGGCGACGAAAAATGGCTTCTCATCCACATAGAAGTGCAGGGTGAGCCGGAGGAGGGATTTGAAAAAAGACTGTTCATATACAATTACCGAATCTTCGACAAATACGACAGGGATGTGGTGTCGCTTGCAGTTCTTGCAGACAGATGCGAAACCTTCAGGCCTTCGTCATATGAGATAAAAAGATGGGGATTCAGGCTTCTTTTTGAGTTTCTGCCAACAAAACTGCTGGACTTCAAGAATCGAACCGACGAACTTGAGAAAAGCGCCAATCCCTTTGCCATAGCGACAAACACACACCTGCGACTGATTGAGGCGGGAAACGATTCGGAGCGGAAACTCTTCTGGAAGATTACGCTGGCCAGGAGCCTCTATCAAAAAGGATACAGTAGAAAGGATGTCGTGAATCTATATAGATTCATAGACTGGATCATAACTCTCCCTGAACAACTGGAGATTGTATTCCATGAAAACATCATCAGATATGAGGAGGCGATGAAGATGCCGTATATTACCACAGCCGAAAGAATAGGAATGAGGAAAGGCATCGAAAAAGGCATCGAAAAAGGCAAAATGGAAGTGGCCCAGGAATTGAAAAAGATGGGTCAGGATATCGAGACCATAATGAAAGCAACAGGTCTCTCAAAAGAAGTAATAGAGAAACTCTAGACATGGCGCCGTGTTATGCTGATTACGCGATCAGCGCTACAGAAGTGACAGCATTTCTCATTTTCAACAGACTGCCACCAATTCTCAGTGGCTTTTTGAGTCTGGACGCCGGCTCCTGAACCGGAGTAGAGTTCCAGGAGTTCCTTCGGCAAGACTTCTGTTATGATTGTTCATGCCCTCCAGATATAATCATCATAAAAAATTAACAAATACCCCATCTTCTTTAACAACCCTGAAACATCATAGCAAAACCGCCCGGCTATAATTACGATAGCATGAAGTGGAAGGAGAACAGATACCATGGCAGACGACCGATATAAAAGAATTACCGGACAAAGAAAGAATCAGATCATAAAAGAAAGTCCTGAAACACATATAGAATCCAGACACTGCTCTGGCAATCTGGAAGCTGATGAAGGAAGATTTGGGACAGGCACAGCTATCCTGAGAGATGTATTATGCAGATATATTGCAGATAATGAACAGGATGAAGGGAGCTCCATCGATCTTCTTCATGCCCTGCTTAATCTGGAAAGCGAACAGAAGATTAATGCATATCTCTTTTCACTGCTGAATTCATTAAAAAATGCCTGATATGAAGCCTGCCTGGGAAAAATCCTGTTTCTCAAACTCTCCCTCTCTCCCGCTTCTCCTTTATTACATCACCTGAATTGCATCTTTACCTTTCCGGTCATGGAGGAGCCATCCAAAACCAGGAAAATGTTCCCAGCTCGAAAGCCTCAATTCAATAATGAATCTTTTATTACTGCATGAAAAATGGCTCTCCCCTACACTTCATTCTACATATAACAGCGCTCACCGTGTTGAATGAGATACTTTTAAGTCCCTCATTCAACAAAAATCCCCCCAAGAAGGAGATTCCGCGCAGGCGGAGAATTTTTAAGAAATATTTTCACGAAATTCATTGTAGAACACCAGGGCAACTTCTAAAAAGGGCCAGAAGGAATTTGTGATTTGCAATAGAATATATAGTCTTTCGAACGGGTTATTTGTGGGGTTTGTCTCGATCATGACCGGAAATCCGGAATGACATAAAACAGAATAATAAAAGAATATCATACAATCGGACTAATCATAGAGGCGCAGAACAGTCGCCATAAAAACAGCGGTAATTCAGGAGATATCTGGAAGCTTGAACACACAGCGCTTCTTCATCGATACAACCGAACTTCACCCGGTTTTCCGGGAAAATTGTATGAGGGAAGGGGGTGGTGAATGAGTGATACGAAGGGGCGCGTTTTTGAGCCCGAAGCGGAATGACGCGAAGGACTCCCGAGAAATAGAAGGCAAAGTCGGGAGAACCGTGGCGGAGAGCTCGCAAGAGGGCGCGCGAAGGGGAGGCGGAGGGCGGAAAGCCCCTAAAAACAGCCTTCACGACGAGATGGGATCAGAGCTGAGCGATCCTATCCGACCCCCCTAGCGTTCACGGTCCCCGTAAGGGGAAATCTCAATCATCACAAAGGGTATTATCTCAGTCAATCAATATTTTAAGGAGGGAAAAAGGTAATGAAGAAACTCAGCGTTATGCTGTGCCTTATTGCTCTTCTCGCATTCACCCTCAATGGATGCGGCGGCAGCGGCACAACAGACACAAGCTACTACGGAGGAGGAGATAGCGGCGGCACAACCACGACACCAACCGTGACAAGCTGCACAACAAATCTCACCCCGGGCCAGACCTGTTCAATAGGTGGATCAGGTTTCGGCAGCTCAAGAGACAGTGGCGCGAGCACAGTATCATTTGTGCCTCAGGTTACTGGCGGAACAACACTTACAGCAACAACCTATCTCAGCTGGAGCGATACAGCAATTCAGTGCGTAACACCCAGCGTCGTTACAGGCATACAGTATGTCGTCATAGTGAACAGATACACCTCATCAGGGACAGTATCTTCAAGCTCAACCGGCAGCTCAGCCAACATGACAACAGGAACAGCTGCAACAGCTGCTCCGTCCGTAACAAGCCAGAGCCCGAACCCGGCAACAGCGGGAGCATCAGTGACCCTCACAGGCACAAACTTCCCGATTTCCTACGGCTACATCCTTGTTAACGGCACAGTCGTGTCATCAACATTCACAACAACAACTGCAGTGTTCACAGTGCCTTCAACAGTCACAGCGAATGCAACAGTAACACTCGGCGGCGGCGTAGGCGGCTCAACAACATACACACTCATAGTCAGCGGCGGCGGCGGTGCAGCCACCATAACCAGTATAAGCCCTAATCCAGTTAACGCAGGTTCAGCGATAACAATCACAGGGACAAACTTCGGCACCGCAGGAACAGTAACCATAGCAGGAACAACTGCTACAACAACTGCATGGACAGCTACATCTATCACAGCAACAGTACCTGCGTCTACTACACCAGGTACCGTAGCAGTGGTGGTAACACCTACAGGTGGCACTGCGTCATCACCATCAAATATTACTGTTGCTGGCGCAACAACTCCTACTCTCCAGACAGTAACTCCTAGTTCTGGCGCAGCAGGAGCCACAGTAACTCTTACTGGGACAAATCTTGGCACCACTGGAACGATTACCTTCGGTACAGTTGCGGCAGTGGCTACTGCATGGACAGCTACAAGCATCACAACAACAGTACCTGCTACTGCTGTTGCTGGTGCAACAACCATTTCGGTAACGCCAACTGGTTCAACAGCAGCAACAATCGCTTTCACAGTTACAGGTGTCGGACCCATAACAGGAACATGGCAGGGTTCAGCTACAGTAAACACTGGAACAACTGGAGCTCCAGCAGCTAATACCTTTAACATGCATGCACTTCCAAACGGGAATATCGCAGCAATATACATCGACAACAATGGCACCAGAAATGGCATTTACGCAAGCTTTTTCGTGCAGACTTCTAGCACTTGGACAGCAAGAACAGAAATCGATAGAGTAGCACTTGTAAATCCTCCTGGCAATCTAGTGCATTCGGCCATTGATTCTTCGGGTAATATTATAGCAGTTTGGGGCCAGAACGATGGCACATCTACAAGAATCTACTATAATTACTACACATATTCCACTGGTGCTTGGCTTACAAACGCCGGAACCGCAGACGCAGGTACTCCTATTGCAAGCGCTGTAAACGTTGTAACACCACAGGTCGCTTTTGACAGCAACAACGATGCAGTGTGCGTCTGGAGAAATATTCCAGCATCTGCAAATTCAGATCAGCTTTGGGCTAACAAGTATGTTACGGGTGCCGCGGCATGGGGAGGCACAACAGCCAATCTAGCAATAAATCCGAATGTATACGTTGGCTCAACAAACCTAGCCTCACCCAGAGTTGGCTTCCTTCCTGGCTCGAGAACAGGTTTTGTTGTATGGGTGCAGAGCCCGGGAACTGCCAATCAGGATGCAGTCTATGCCCGTTCAATGGATACTTCTAAGTCCAATTTTGCGACACCATCTGGCAACGTAAATGACGTATTTGGCAACACTACATCAAGACTAGACTACGATGCTGGTCATACAGGTAGTGCAGTAAGTTATAACTCCAGAGTTCCACAACTGCATTTTAGTGGAACCACCGGATGTTGTATTTTCTCAAAAGACAATGCTGCAGTAGCTGCAAATATTTATGCTGCTCGCTATGTAGCTGGAACATGGGTTGCACCAACTGGCCTCACCCAGATCATTGATAATGGAGGAATAGCAGCTGGCGGTACAGGATCCCCTGCATATAAATACCTCTCAAGCGGAGATGGTTTATTGACTTGGGTATCAACTTCAGTACTTGCCTCTTATTGGACTGCTTCAACAAATCAATGGAGCACATGGTCAGGAGTACCCTCAACTATCAGTGGCACAAATGCAAATGCAGCTGTACCTTGTTTGCCAGCAGTAGCATGTGACAGTGCTACGAATGCGTTCTGTGTTTTCTATCAACAGTATGTGCTTGGTGCTGCAGGTTACTGGAGATTATATCCTTCACGCTTTGCCAGTGCTAACTGGACAAGGCCAAACTGCGCCACAGACTCCATCGATATTGATAGCGGCGTAGCTTGCGATAATACAGCAGTACCTGGTATAGTATTTAACTCGTCTAACCGTTGTTACGTATTATATCAAAAATTGGTAGGTGCAGTTAGAACCATTTATTGCAATAGATGGCAATAATTTACAGAAGCTCTGAGTATTTCTTTTAGGCAATTGAAAATACTCAACTAATCAGAAGCACAGGGGCACTATCCTCTGTGCTTTTTTCTGTTTCCCTACTATTATAAAAAAGCAAAGGAATTCTGCATTTAAAGAAGAAGACTCTATGCCAAATGATATGAATATAAGCATATTTTGAGGAGGTCAAAATGAAGCACTTGCATATAATATTTGAATTCGTCTTTATATCTATTCTCTTGTGCTCCTGTGCAAACAAAACAACCGTAGACACTTCATTGAAATATAAAACAGTTTCTGAGGCAGTGAAAGCAGGTGACTGTTTAGCAGTTAAAGAGCGTATATTAAAAGCACCAAATTTAGCAGATGAGGGAGATCCTTATAATGAATACAACTTTACTCCTCTCACATATGCCATCGCACTTAGGAGTGATGTTGAAAAAAATCCATCACCTGGCAAGAATGCTAAGATGTATGAGGATATGGTAAAAATGCTCATTGATATGAAGGCTGGTATCAACACCCCTTTAAAAAAAGACGGAGAAACCCCGATTACCCTAGCTGCAGCTCGTGGACAGACAGATACAGTAGTATTATTGTTGGAAAAAGGTATAGACATAGAATCTAAAGGGACAGCGGGATGGACACCACTTCACCAAGCCGTACTTGGTAATCATAAAGATATGGTGGAATTCCTAATTAATAAAGGAGCTCAAGTTAACACAAAGGATGCAAACTGGGGTACTCCCCTTCTTTCAGCAGTAGCTTATGATTTTAAAGATATCGCAGAATTGCTCATTAATAAAGGAGCAGATGTAAATTCTGTCGATATATTTAATAAAACTCCCCTTGATTATGCAATACTTAAGAATAATAAGGATATGGGAAAATGGCTCCGTTCAAAAGGAGGAAAAGAAAAGACACCTGGTCCGCCAGATCCAGCAATAGCTCAAAAGAATTTAAAAAAAGATAAGTAGCAATATTGAGGTATGATGGAAAAAATGGACACCAAAGTAAAATGTAAAATATATTATACGGAGGTGTCAAAATGGAAAGAATACCATATGGGAAGTACACAAAAGAATTCCGGGAAGAAGCTGTAAAATTGGTAATAGAAGGCGGATTATCAATACAGGAAGCAGGGAGAAGTTTATCGCTATCTGCTTCGACATTGGGCAATTGGGTTAAAGCCTTTAAGGCGGGCAAACTCGGAGATGTGTGAAAAACTCATCGAGAACTGAGCGATAAGGAAATGGAGCTCCATCTGCTCAGGCGGGAGCTGGCTCAAGTAAAGATGGAGAGAGATATACTAAAAAAAGCTGCGGCATATTTCGCAAAGGAGTCGCAGCGAAATATGCGATAATTGGACAAGTGCGGCTTCAATATACGGCTTTAGTTCCCTTTATATGTGAGATCACGGTGGTCTCCCAGAGCGGATATTATTCCTGGATGAAAAGAAAGCCATCAAGACATTCAGGAAAAGAGGCAAGGCTAGAGATGGAAATACTGGCTGCTCATAAGCGAACCCGAGAAACGTTCGGTCCAGAGTGCCTTCAGTCCGATCTGGCTGAACATGGTGTTCTTGCTGGAATATTTCGGATCCGGAAGATCCGTAAAAGCTCGGAATTAAGTGCAAGCAGAAGAGAAAGTTCAAAGCGACAACCGATTCCAACCATAAACTGCCAGTTGCTGAGAATCTTCTGGAGCAGAATTTTGAAACGTCAGTTCCCAATAAGATATGGCTTTCTGATATAACCTACATTGCGACAGATGAGGGATGGTTATATCTTGCCGGGCATAAAGATCTCTGCACGAAGGAGATAGTAGGATATGCTATGGGCGACAGAATAACAAAGGAGTTGGTCTGCAAATCTTTATGCAGGGCAGTGGCAGCCAAGTGTCCCGATAAAGGCTTGAGCCATCATTCAGACCGCGGGAGCCAGTACTGTTCTCGGACTTACAGGTGGTTACTTGAAAAACTTGGAATGATAACATCCATGTCTCGAAAGGGGAATTGCTACGACAATGCACCTATGGAAAGCTTTTAGGGTATGCTTAAAAGTGAGCTTGTATATCATCGCCATTACAAAACCAGGCAAGAAGCGATCAGGAACATAAAAGAATATATTGAGGTTTTCTATAATCGGCAGAGGAAACAGGCGAAACTTGGCTACGTATCCCCTGCGGTCTTTAAGAAGAGATTCTTTGAACTAAAAAAGGCAGCTTAATTTTGTGTCCACTATTGACATCAGATCCCAGGTGCCACGCGGATCATGAATTGCGTAACAGATGGGTTTGCGGGGTGCGGGCCTGCTCCCGAAAAAGTGATCCAAGAAAAATGTTAGAATCTCATGAATACATGGAGGTTCAACATGAAAAAGAATCGCTTTACAGAGGAGCAAATCGTTACGATTTTAAAGGAGGCTGAAGCAGGAAAGCTCTCAATTGCAGCAATCTGTCGTCAACACAGTGTGACAGAACAGACCTTTTTTCGATGGCGAAAGAAGTATGGGGGATTGGGAAAACCGGAAATTCGTAAGCTAAGGGATTTTGAAAAAGAGAATGCCCGGTTGAAGCGTATCCTTGCCGAAAGGGATTTGGAAGTAGATGCTTTGAGAGAGCTCTTATCAAAAAAATGGTAAGCGCTCCTCAAAGAAGGCGTGGAGTGGAATTCCTTATGCATAAGAAACTTTCGGAGCGAAGAGCCTGTCACTTGGTAGGCATTAAAAGATCCAGTTTCCGATATGTTTCTCGTTCAAAGGACAACGCTGAATTGATGGAGCGCCTGAAACATATTGCCCGCAATCATCCCAGATATGGGTATCGTCGAGCCTGGGCACTTGAGCGCAGAGCCGGAAGAATTGTAAATCATAAGAAAATTTTTCGTTTATGGAGAGCTTTGGGTCTCAGCTTACCGAAACGTAAGCCTAGAAAGAGACACAGAAAAATGAATGAAGTGCCTGTAAAGGCAATATATCCGAATAATGTATGGACTTATGATTTTGTATTTGATCGATGCGAGAACGGCCAGCAATTGAAAATTCTGACTATTGAAGATGAATTCACTCGCGAAGGTATTGAGATTGCAGTTGATCATAGAATGCCATCCAAGCAGGTGGTTGAAATTTTAGAATAATTGATTAAGGGGCGAGGTGCACCCGACTATATACGAAGCGACAATGGACCGGAGTTTATCGCAAAAACAATACAAGGATGGCTGCTCAAACTAGGTATTCATACTATGTATATAGCACCAGGAAGTCCATGGCAAAATGCTTATGGCGAGAGCTTCAACGGGAAACTGAGAGATGAATGCCTCAATATGGAACTCTTCAATAATCTTCATGAAGCGAGAGTGGTTATAGAAGCCTGGAGGAATCAGTATAACAAAGAGTGGCCACATAGCAGTCTTGGATACAGAACACCATTAGAATTCTATCTGGACTGGCTGCAAAATGAAAAGGATAATAGAAGTATTACAGAAGCAGCGTGAAACACTAACATTTTGAATGGTACTCACAATGGGGGCAGGAGAGTGCAAATGTTTAAGATGAGTGAGATACACATAGTGAGAGAAAAAATGATTGGATTTGATCAGACAGTCGCCTGAACTATATGATGAGATGTCAGATCAAGTCTTGACTATTACATTTTCGTTCAATAATAAGGTAGGTTATGTCGATATATAAACTTAGAAAACTTTCCTATTTTGATGCACTTATCAGGTGGGCCACTTTTATTATGTTGTTTATAATCCCAGTTGGATTTACCACATATCTATTTGACGCCTTTGATTTACCCAAAATGGCAATATTGCATTTTTTTCTATGCCTCACATTGCCTTTTGCATTTTATATTCATTTTAGACGTGAAGAAAAGCGCAACCTTCTTAATGCTTTAAGTACAGCAATATTAAGCTACACTTTAATAGTAATAATATCTTACTTCGTCTCTATTAACCCTTATGCAAGCAGAAACAAAATTTTTGAATACTTAGTATATGTGATGACATATTTTGTGTGGATAACAACATTAAAAACTGATGATGATATATTCTATATTAAGGGAATCTGTGTATCTGGGTTTATTGTGGCTTTATATGCCCTTCTTCAACATGCAGGTATTGATTTCTCAGGGGGGGCCTGGACGACGCAATGTAATGTTAAAATGAGATCTATTTCTACCATTGGCAATCCTGGTTCTCTTGCGGGTTACTTAGTTATAATAATGCCCATGTATATATACCTTTTTCTTGAGAAAATAAGATTGGTTGAAAAGAGAATTGTTTTTATTAAACAAGATGCGGCACATAGCGTTAGTAATATTATATATATTATCTCGTGGTGTACATGTATAGCTGCAGTTCTTTTAACCTATACTCGTGGCGCTTGGATAGCAATTTTTATGTCTCATATAGTAATATGTATTCTTGAATGGAAGTATTTTTGGTCTAATTATCGCAAAGAACTTATAATTATATTTTTTGCTTTTATTACTGCTCTTTCGATTGCAATTATTTATGACTGCCTTAAAGATAAAAAATATGAATGGTTTACTTTAAAAAATAGAATCGCTTCTGTGTCAAATTATAATGAACTATATTCTAGTCGTTTCTTCCTTTGGAAAACTTCTTTAGATATACTAAAAGACCATCCATTTCTGGGTACAGGTTACGGAACTTTTTCCTATGCCTATTTAAAATATAGAAAATTTGAACCATTAGAAAGAAGGTTTTCAAATGAATACATGGGATCATGTCATAATGAATTTTTGGAGATCGCTTCATCTACCGGCTTACTTGGTTTATTGACTTTCCTTTCAATTGTTTTTATCACTCTCTTTTCATTATTAAAACTTATTAATAAACCTCAAAACAAAACCAAAACTAAATGGATATGCATTTTTGCTTGTTGTATAGGCTATTTATTACATATTTTCTTCCTTTTTCCTAAAATCTCAAATGAGATAGTATGGTGGTTTTTACTCTCCTTAGTTACGATTGAATTTACTCAACCATTGCAAAAGCATAATACAAACAAACAAATAGAAAAGTTTAAAAAGAAATTTCGATTTGATAATACCCTTTCTAAAGGCCAAATTGCTGTAATAATTGTTTCCATAGTGTTTTCCATTCTAATTTTCATTTTTACGGTAAAATCAGTAAATGGCAGTTATTACTTAAAAATAGCAAAAGAATACGAGATGAAAAAAGAATGGAAGAGTTCAAAACAATTCTATGATAAAGCGATTGAGTATGATTCTGGGGATCCCGCTTATTATTTATATGAAGCCAGAATGCTAGAACAGGCATTTCGAGAACAATTTAACAAAAATAATCTTACAGAAATAATTATATCATTGTATCAAAAAGCTATTAAAATTGATCCCGCCGATCCTTATGCATGGGCAAATATGGGAAGATTCTACCAAGTTATGGCTGAAACGATAGACAAGAATAATGCAATTGAAGCAGAAAAGGCATATCATAAAGCTATAGAATTGGATCCTTATAATTATTTAAACTATAACTATTTAGCCACATTGTACACATTCCTAGAGCAATACGATTTATCATTAGATTGCTTTCTAAAGAGCATAAATCTATATCCAAAATCATACCTTGTTCATTACAATTTGGGTGTTATGTATTATATGAAAAAAGATATGGGTTCCGCAAAAGCCTATTTCCAAAAAGCTCTTGAATTCAACCCAAACTATTATAAGGCCAAGAATGCATTAGATGCATTAAACCAAGCGAAATAGTTTTATTTGCAGAATTCACTCCAACTCCTGCCATAGAATGACCTTTGGTATACCAAACTGATGAAGTGCTTTAGTATATCGTGGTTCATAAATTAAGTTGATTCCTTTTAAAATGAGTCCCTTATTACTTGGAATCGGAATATTAAGTTTCTCTTCGCCTTCAACATAAACACCACCACATGCAATTGCGCCATGTATATTTAATTTATTCTCTTCATTGGTTGAATCATTTTTTACATCTGGATTTATCAAGATTAGCCCTTTTGATAATATTATCCCTTTAAAATTTCCTTTTGTAGAGAATTCGATATTGTTTGCCAACAATACCATTCCTTTATCTTTCGAATCAAGTCCGCCTCCCATAATCTTTAGGTTCCCTGAAACTATCAATGTAGCATTCGTGCCATCTAAAGAAATCCCCGAAATGCCTTCATTTAAGTTTTGCTCCAAATTAGGATTATATTCTATCAACTCAAGATCACCATCTAAATAAAATGTACAGTTTCTCAGGATAAGTCCTGCCCGAGAAAATATTTCATCACGGCACTCCCAAGTTCCCATATTAGATAATTGAATTGTATTTTGATCAACATTTTCTGAATAATCGATCCTTTTATACTTTAAATAATGATTAGTTAAATTCCCTTTAAGATAAAATTTATTGCACTCAGAATTACCAATGATTTCAAGATTGTTCTTTAGAAAAAGCGAATAACCACAATATTTTTTATATACAAAGGATTTTACTGCTTTTAATATAATTTCTTTTTGTGATTCCTGTGCACTTGTAACCTTATGATTCTTGACATATTCCACAATAAATAACTTAGCATCATCGGGTAGATTGTCTATATTATTCTGCGCTATTTCAACATAATTCGATAATGCTTTCTTAAACTTTTCTAATCTGTTATCTGAACTTGCCCATATAAACGAGTCTTCTTCTAGAGATAATTCCGATTCCGCACCAAAACCAACTATTTGAAGTTGTGGTAATGAACATAAATCGAGTTCTTTGAACTCCGCTTTATTTGGAAATTTCATTGTTCTAAACAGAGGATACATACCATTAAATAGAGAGTTGATATTATATTCCTTTTTCCCTTTAAAATAATTTCCTGGATTAACAAACAAAGGATCATTAAAACTCTGATCGTTAATATCTGGCTTTTTACAGGCAGTACAAAGATTGCCAATAACTACATTATCTTGATCAATAGAACTTGGAACTCCAAGATGAATAGTAGAAGATGAAATAAGATTTCCTTTGACAAAAGATGGAATAATTCTATCTGTACTTGCAATTATCTCCTTTGGTGTTGTAATTGAGATACCGGCCCTTTCACAATAGGCAGCATATTTCCATGTACGCCCAATTAAAGCTTCAAAATGTCGAATACTACCACCAATTTTAGTATTAAAAATCAAATCAATAGAAAAGGGTGGCACCGAGGCAGTGTTTATTCCATTGTCTTTCCAACCTCTTGCTGGACTTTCTGAAAAAGAGTTGTCGGTGGAATAATAATTCTTTGTTTGATCAAATGTTATAAAAACATCAACTGGCAATTCGGAGTGCATATTAAGGTGCCAAGCAAAACTATCATACTTCGTTTTAAATTCGCAGGACCCTGATTGAGAGGTAATATCTATATGATTATTTTGAACCTTATCATAGTCTAACTCATAGAGGAATTGAGAAACAGAAGATTGGGCAATTAAAAGAGACTGAGTATATTCTAACTGTGAACGCATTATATTAATATTCAGACTACATAAAGCAGTGAGTGCTAACACTACAATAAGTGCAGAAGATGACACTAAAAGAACGAGAATTATAGAACCTTTCCTATAGTTTTTTTTATGTTTTGTATCATTTTCCATATCTATATATTACAGTCGGATTACCAACTCGCGATGAGTTTTAGAAGACTATTTATTGATATCTAGAAAAAAAGAAATCTATCATATCTTGTATAAGGGTATACAAAATAACAAAGGCACATTATATTAAAGAACCTTGTTCATTTTCTTACAATGTATGAAATTTATTTAAATTGCAAAATTATCTCTACTAAGTATATATTAACTTAAATTTTCAAATTTTCCAAGTCTATATGAGCCATAATACCTAATGATAAAAAATAAAATGGATAAACTGATTTTCTAAGCATAACCGGTGAATGAAGAGTAGAAAGCATAAGCGCAACTAAAGCTGTTAATGAGAAAATTAATAAACACTTTGTTAATACAGGTCGTTGCTTTATATCCTTCAAGCACTTTTTTATGGCAACATAAAAAAGTATATAAAAAAGAACTCCCCCCACTAATCCATATTGGCCAAAGACTCTTAGAAGAAAAAAATCTTCAGAACCTAGATGGTACTTCGTAATCAGTGTAGTTGGCCCGACACCGGCTATTAGAACCCAGGGATTATTAAGGAAACTGCTTAAAACCACTTGGGTATTCATAATATAATCATTGATTATAAAGGAACCCTGAGCATGCTGTCCTTTAAGTAATATTAGTAAATAGAGTCTTTCAATGTAAAAGTGTACAACATGCCATTGCGAAAGAAGTAGAATACAAGCAACTATTAAAGCCACTATTGAAATAATGATAAAGTCACGAAATCTCCTGGCAAGTGTTGTATCTTTTCTTATCATCAGAATAAACGGAATAAATACTATCAATGTAACAAAGAGCGGCACTCTTGCTCCTGAAATGAATAGAGCAAAAAAATTACTGATAGCAAACAGTAATGGAATCAGCCATCCCTTGTAAAAATACACAACCAGACTGGCAAAAAACCCAATTGCTATATAAAATGCTGTTGCATGGAGATGTTCCAATATGCCTGTAGGCCGCCCTTTATAGCTTATGAACTGCTGCTTCTCCCCTCCTCCCACGATATCCCGGACATATTCAAAACTCCTGTGCTGAAATTCCGGCACATATTGATAAAGGCGCACACATACATTTTCATAGAGAAGCTCTACTGCCACGCAGAAAGACATCACGGAAATCACACATAGAAGCCAGAACAAAACTCGCTCTGAGCAATATCTTGAAACATAAATATAAATCAGAAAAGGAAATATATATCTTATAATCATACTTGTTGCAGATTTTACTCCAAACAATGCCAGTTCTACAGGAAGCCACAGGACAGTTAAAACAAAGAAGAATATCATAAAGTAGTCGATAGTATCGAATTTTCTGTTTAGCCCATTTTCAGAATTTAGGTTTGCTTTATTATCGAACAAGAAAATGAGGGGGATTAGCAGAAAAATGGAAGGAAGGAAGGAAATCAGTTGATTCTTTGCAATGACCTGAATCACATATATGATCGGCATGAAAAAGAAATAGGAATATAATGCCCAGTCTATCAAGTTTGTCCTTTTAAATATAGCTATATTATCTTTCATTAGTTCTTTTCTGATTAACGAAATTTTTCAATAATAAATCAATCATCCCGGCATAGGGCTTCCACCAGAGAGGTGAGTGCCGGATTGCTTCGCCATAGTATCGAACTGAATCTTTCATCTTTCCTGCATAAAAAAAGTCGCGGGCAAGTGAATAGAGATACTCGCGATGTATTCGGCTATTCAATCTATTCACTTTTTCAGGAGAATATTCTCCTTCTTTGGCGGCACAACTCACATGATACAATCGGGTATTTAAACATTTACTACAGTGCTCTTCGATTTTGGACGTAAGAGAACCAGTTACCCTTCTATACTCACCAAGAACTTCATGCAATGCTGAAAACTGAGCCCCTGCCATTGCAAGTCTCAGCCAGAATTCATAGTCATCTGCTCCATTAAAATCCGGATCTTCGGATAGCCCTCCCAATTTTTTAGCTAAGGCACTTCTGATTACAGTGGCAGAACGAAAAAGACCATTACCTTTGATGAGAAGATCTTCAAAATACGGTTTCTTAAGATTTCTACAATGCAATACTCTTTTACTGCCATTTTCACGAACTTCGAGAACATTGTGACAGAGTACATCTATTGCATTATCTTGGCTAAGAAATCTATCGACATTCTCAAGTTTAGTATTATACCAGAAGTCATCAGCATCCAGTAAGGCTATATATTGACCTTGAGCTCTTTGAAGAATCAGATTAGTGGCACCGCCAATACCTTTATTCTGCTGATTATAAAGTGCTGCCGGGAAATCTTTATATCGATTCAGGTATTCAGTGATTATCTGTTCAGTGTCATCAACAGAGCCATCGTTTGTAATTAATACCTCAAAACAGGAAAAGCTCTGGTTTCTCACTGAATCCAGAGCTTTCTCAATAAAAGAAGCAGCATTGTATGCCGGAATTAATACGCTGAATCGAAGGTTTTGAGTCACAAGAATTCTTTCCTTATCATTCTTTCCGCTCCTTTTCGGCTGATACTTGACGGGTTGAGGATAAAAGGAAGGGAGATAAAGTCTGATTATCAATCGGCGTAAACAGAATAGAGCGCAGTTTTAACCCCAGGGCCCGATAATCGACTATCTCATTTTCTGTTAAATTAAAAAATTTACTCAGTGCTTTACAAACCTCATCTTTGTTATAACAAGGTGCAACTATCGGGAGCTCAATTTCCTCAAGCAGATTATTGGAGAGTGATGCCTGGCGAGCAATGAATATGACAGGTATTCCCATTACCGCAGCTTCAACCATTGCATTCGACGTAGATGAAATGACAACATCCACATCCTTCATCGCTTCAGATAGTGGACTGCTGTTGATTATAAATATATCCGGCCATTGATGGTTCTTCCATTCATCCTTTATCTTTGATATTGAGCAGCTTGGATGAGGCTTAATCATATACTCAACTGCTTTACCCAGGATTGGCGCTATTTCTTCGATTACTGAAAGAAGCTCGATAGAAATATTGCTATCGTATGGCAACAATAGAAGCACCCTTTTTTTATCTTTCCCAGGATGAGGATGGCGGGGTTCTCTGTCCTTATAGAGATGTGAAAAACGAAGAGAAGCTGCAGTTTCGCAGGGGATTTTATTACAAAAAGCAGCGATTTCCTTTGATTGATGAGAGCTGGGCTCGAAGAGCACATGTGGAGCAAAACCAGCATCATACTCAGAATGTGAGGGAAAGAGATGAAGATCGAAGGGAGAAGAGATGAAAAGCTGAGCGCCGATTATCCTCGTATCAGGAAATGAGTGTTTTACACCCGCAATCAACGCCTTATCTATTACCTGGTTTTCATACCAGTTTATCAGTACTTCCGGATTGATACTATTCTTCAGCTTTAAAAATAATCTGTAAATGAGACACGCCTGAATACTTGAGAACACTGCACGATTGGTTATATCTTCCTGGACAACAGTCTTGACATCAAAATACCGGAACTGATGACTTATGATTTTTTTTTTAAGGCAATAGTACGGGAATTTTAAGGAGTAATAGTAGTCTTCAGGGGACAGATAATCTTCACTGATAATGAAAGCTGTATCACAGCTTCTCATTTTTTTGAATACAGAAAAGTAATTGAGATTGAATCCGTCAAGCACAGGATGCACTAATATTTTGATCCCATTGTTCTTGAGGTAATCATACAAAAATGGGTAGTGCCTGTCTCTGAAGGAGCCGTCTTCTGCAAAAGAATAAGGAAAGACAAAGGTATCTATAATATAGGACTTTTTTTCTGTAATGCGATTCTCAGCATAACCTCTTGATGACATAGCAGCAATAAACCTGGAGAAGAGCACAAGCGCCGATTTGCACCATAGCGAAAAAAAAACAAGATAATGCCGAATAGAGCTTAGTTTTGTGGCAAATGGTGAAATGAACCTATAGGCTATTTTCTCTTTGTCGAGCCATTTTTGAATAGTTTTCAGCAATCCTGCAGATTCTGTAATAATCAAATCTGGCTGTAAATCATCTTTGTGCCATAGCCGATAGAGAACCTCCAGATAGCAGAAATACTCGAAGAGGATGCTACTGTAAGAGTTCTTGGATGAGACCGTGGTAAACCACCATTCAAGCTCAGTTCCGTTCTCCTTATTTATTACATCAAGCCATTGAATGAATTCTGAACGGAGCTCATAAGCGGTAGCATGAAGGATTTTCGATATATCAATTCTAGAAAAACTCTCGTTCAGTGACGAATCGAACTGGAGCATCCGTATGGAATTTTTCCCTAAATAGAGCCACCGGACGTTGTTTTTCACTTTAAAAAAGTTATTCAGAAAGCGAGGAGAGGTATCAACGGCAAGGAATACTGTATTATCTTTCTTCATTTGCTTCTAAGCATTGATTCTCGCCTGCGCAACAATTTCTCTGCACTTTTCTCCAAGATAGAGAAAATCAACGCCTATGGCAATAAAGGTATATCCCTTCCGGCGATAGTACTCTAACTTCTTACTATCTGGCTGCACAATATGGAATCCCATTGGTTTTTTTAAAGACTTGCATACTTCTTCATATCTCTTGAGCGCCACTTTTACTTCTTCCCTCTCAAATTCACCAGGGTAGCCAAGCGATCCTGAAAGGTCATAAGGACCTATGATTGATCCATCCACTCCTTGTGTAGTAAGTATATCCTCAAGGTGCTCAATTGCATTGATGTGCTCTATCTGGACAATGACAATGCTTTCTTCACTCAACCAGTTTTTATATTTCTCAAAATCGAATCCATATCCCTGGGCTCGGCTGAGGCCTACCCCCCTATGACCAGTCGGAGGATATTTTACTGCTGAAACTGCCCTCCTTGCCTCTTCTGCGGAGTTGACCATCGGAACAATCACTCCATGGGCTCCTGCATCCATTATCCGTTTTATAAATGTCGGGTTATTCTCTTCAACTCGGACAAGAGGTACTGCTCCTGAATGCCCTATGACCTGAATAAGATTCTGTGCCTCTGCAAGAGTGATAGTAGAATGTTCCATATCTATGGTAAGCCATTCAAATCCGGCCTGTGCCATGATCTCAGCTATGGAAGGGTGAGCAAGATTGATCCAGGAGCCCAAAGTAAAACTGTTCTCTCTGAGATCTTGTTTTAAATTAATCACATATCCTCCCCGAAAGCTAGATTCACATTCTGTTTATAGTGAATACCAATATTTTAGCTTTGTTTATTCTCTATGAAAGAGAAGAGCATACAGCTTCCTGGACTAGGATTATCATAGGTCGGTTCCAGGATTCTTTTTCTAACATTCACCAGTTCAAAGGGTTTCATCCACTCCGTATAAGTCTCAACTGCTCGCGCTCTACTGAGGAAGATGTCTCCCTGTGATTGGTTCGAAGAAGTTCGATACTCTTCATTCTTTTCAATTAATAGAATCCATCCGGATGGCACGAGTCTTTTCATCTTCTCAATCACGCTTTTAGCATCATCATCTGTCATGTGCTGAAGAACGGTGCAGGTCATCAAAAAATCGAATGTATCATTTGTTTCAAATCCATAGAGCGAATCAACACAGATGAAGTGAATGTCCGGAAGTAGTTTTTGAGCTATCTCCACAAGATGTTTTTCTCGCTCAAATCCATATACCTGGGGAGAAAATTCTTTCAGCACCGGGGTCATCCTGCCGTATCCGCATCCTATTTCAGCAGCCGTCTGCAATGTCTTGACAGTTGATATTTCACTGAGTATGGCACGTACCGTTGCATGTTCAATATAATTTCTTATATTAGCTTCAGGGCCTTGAACGTCATTCACTGCAGAGACAGTCCAGACAAACCTTCCTTGAGAGACAGGCGTCATTCTTCTCATCAGTTTTACAATAATACTTTTTAATAAATATGACAGAGGTAATGTTGAGCAGTCTGGATATGAGTGCTCTTTTACACTGAATAAACTGAATTCTTTTTCTCTCATATAGTTTTAGTATACGGTGACAGTTCAGTTAATGAGACCGTTAGATGCCTGCACATAATATATAGCATCACTTTTTGTTCTATAATACTGCAGAGCGCCTCCGGCTGATTTGACAAGTGCCAGCCCGGCTGCAACATCCCAGATTTTTATATTTTTCTCACAATAGACATCTGCTCTTCCAGCTGCAACATACGCAAGTGAAAGTGCAGCAGAGCCAAGAAGCCGGACTTTTTTAAACGATTTTACATAATCGATAAACTGCTTCAGTGAATTGTCATCATAATCCATGCTTACCGGGAATCCGGTACAGATTATTCCTTTCGATTTCTCTGATACATTACTTGTTTTAATGGCATTATTATTCAAATAAGTGCCCTCACCCACTAGACCCTTAAAGAGTTCATCTCTATAAAAATCATATACTACTCCTAAAACCGGCTCTTCTTGCGACCAGAGGGCTATTGAAACTGAACCGAGGGGCATTCCTCTTGCATAATTTATACTCCCGTCTAGAGGATCGATAATCCATCTGAAATCCTGTGTTGCTGGGGTATTTGAAGAATTGAGAAAACCCGCCTCTTCAGAAAGTATCGAAAAATCTGAAGAGTTGGATAGCTCTTTGATTATTAAAGCTTCACTTTCTTTATCTGCACGAATCTTTATGTCTTTCTCATGCTCTTCGATGATTTCTTTTTTTTCAGCAGAATATTCAAGAAGGAAACTTCCTGCTTTACGTGCTGTCATTTCGGCAAGATAAAGTAATTCTTCAATCTCAATGCTGTTCATGTATGATCCTCAAATGCATTGATCAAGTTCATTACACATTGCATTTCCATATCTCGCCGGCATTCATATGTATATGAACCTATATGAGGCGTCAGAATCACTCCATCAATACCACACAAAACGCCATCATAAGGCTCTTTACTGAAAGTATCAATCCAGGCGCCAGCCACTATTTTTTTGTCTATTGCATTCTTCAGCGCATGTTCGTCGATAACTGTACCTCTGGCAGCGTTGAGAATATATATCCCAGGCTTCATCATTGAAAACTCATGTTCGCCAAGCAGACACTTGTCTCCGCTGCAGTGAATCGTCAGTATATCAGCGGTACCAATGGCTTCTTCAAGAGTTACACATGGGATTTCAGCATCATCGCTTTTATATCTGGGATCAACTGCCAGGACACGGGCACCAAAGGCAGCGAGAAGTTGTGCCACTCTCCTTCCGATATTGCCATATCCCACAACTCCGACAGTCATGCACCCAAGTTGTCTTCCAATGAATTTTGACCATTTTTTCTCACGAAGGTCATTGTGAGCGTTGATAACCCCTCTGAGCAGGGTTATCATGCAGCCAACAGTCAATTCTGCCACTGCATTAACTGGTGCCTGAGGTGTATTTACAACCTTAATACCTAGTGATTTTGCAGCATGAAGGTCAACATTTGACATGCCGGAGCCACATCGGGAAATAACACGTAAACAGGAATGTTCGAGAACCTCCTTGTCAAGAGGCTCAAGGCCGGCTATTAAACCTTCGACTCCGGGCAGAAGTTCTATCAGCTCTTTTTTTGTATATTTTCTCCTGTAGGGATTTTCAACTATTTCATAACCTTTTTCTCTCATTACATCGAGGGGTTTGGTTTCCTTATCTGCAAAAACAGAAGGCCCTATTAATACTCTTTTCTTAGGTTTTATATCCATGATAACTCTCTCCAATTGTTTCATTATGACACATCTTCAGTTTGCATTGCAAATACAGAGCAGCAAGATGGTTGAGAATCAGATGAATGTCTTCAACAGGTCCGAACTCTCCCTTTGGTGTTTCAACATGAACGATGAGATCACATAAATGCCTGAGTTTGCCTCCATCAAATCCAATCACACCGATTGTTCGCCCTCCCTGATCCTTCACCCAGGTTACCGCATTTACTACATTGGGAGAGTTGCCGCTTGCAGAGATTGCGATGAGGATATCTCCCGGTTTGTAGTAGATTTTCAATTGGTTGACAAAAACGTTATGGTATCCATCGTCGTTTGCAATCGCAGTGATAAGAGAAGTGTTGTCAGTGAGAGAAAAAGCACGAAATGGTTTCTCAGTATGTGATTTCTTGAGTATGTCCATACTCAAGTCATTAATCATATGTGAAGCAGTAGAAGCCGAACCGCCATTTCCTGCGATCAGTATCGTAGAGCCTCTTTCACGGCAGGATTCAAGCTCTTCAATAAAAGAGCCAATAGAGTTGATATCAAGCTTCTGAAGGAGTTGAGAGAGATAGGCAAGATACCCGGATGCAAAATCTCTGGCGTTTCCTGTTTTATCAAAGAGTCGGTCTATTGTATTATGCATGATTTACAAAATATTTTCCTTTCATTCATCAATCAGGATTCTCAATCGAAAAACGTGAACGCCATTCCGGATCGCTCCAGTAGATTCTATATATTAGTTTCATTGTAGCCAGCGCTTCTTCACTACTGCCGTTCTCTATGCTTCCCTTATTTGTAATTGTCTGTGCGAATTCTTCTATTTCATCATTCCAGGAATTATCTTCAAGATATGTGATAGACTCTTCTCTGGTGGTGCCTTTGTCTGATTCATCCCGACGAAAAACAATAAGTTTCTCCTGACCATAACTTTTTGAACCGGAAAGAATTCCCCTGAGCTCTAATGCACCTTCCGTAAGTGTTATCTCGAGAAGGAAACGATGTTGCCACTGCGTGGCGCTGGAGTGGAGCATTGCCACTCTCCCCTTTGTATCACGCATCAGCGCAAAGGCATTATCTTCAACATCGTGCTGCCAGTATTGATTTGATATATGACTCTTTATTTCGTGGAAATCTCCACAAAAGAGCCTCATCAAATCAACCATATGAATTCCCTGATCGAGCAGGATGCCCCCCCCTGCGAACTTTCTTTCTGAACGCCATCCACCAGAGAAAGGGATTATCTTGCTTTTTCCATATACTCCTCTTATATTGATTATTTCCCCGAGTTCTGAAGACTTTACCAACTGTAATGCACGACGAACTGACTCATGATACCGGTGATTGAATCCATATTTTAAACAAAGACCCGGATGCTTCTTTTCTTCTTCAATCACATTAACAATATCATGGACATCTCTCCCCGGTGGTTTCTCACAAAATACATGAAGGCCTTTCTGCAAGCCGGCGATTGTCACTTCTGGGGCCAGGTAATTGGGTACACTCACAAAGAGAATATCGAGGTTCTCCTTTAAAAGCTCCGAATAATGAGTATAATACTTTACACCATCCTGCATTGTGCCAGAATGAGTAAAATTTTGATCACAAACTGCTACTGTTTTTAAATACTCATTCTGATCAATATACTGTCGCCTTCTCCTGCCAACCACTCCATAGCCGACAATTCCAACTTTCATTTTATCATCATTCATATATCTTGTTACCTGTTTCAATATTTTTTCAAATACAACGTATCTGTTTTCATTCTTTCAGCTACATCCTCAAGATCTTCAGGAGTGTCTACACCTCTTGAGATAAAGGGGCTCAGAACCATCCTGATCTGAAAGCCGTGTTCAAGAGCTCGCAGCATATCGACAGATTCCGCCTTTTCCAATGGTGTTGGAGGCAGGGAGGAGAACTTCAACAGAAAATCCTTCCTGAATGCGATTACACCAAGCTGTTTGCATGGACTTTCAATAGCGCCATTATCATCATGTGGAATAGGTGAACGTGAAAAATAAAGCGCGTCATTCTTTTTATTACACACCACTTTTACAGCATTTTTACTCCTGAATTCATCAACATTATATATTTTTTCCATCAAATTGGTGCATAACACATTCTTATCTTCCAATGGTGATAGAAGGGGATCGAGCAGTTCAGGCATGAAGAGGGGCTCATCACCTTGAAGATTAACTATCACATCTGCATCGATACCTGCTGCCACTTCAGCAACACGATCTGTGCAGCGCACATGGGTTTCCGAAGTCATCACCGCTTTCCCGCCATAATCAATGACCTTCGCATATATCTCCTGATCACAGGTAGCTACTATGACCTCAGAAATCTTCGTATTCAACTCTGCCCGCCGCCTTACATGCTCAATCATTGGAAGTCCACAGATATCAGCGAGTGGCTTGCCCGGAAATCTTGATGAACCCATCCGGGCAGGTATGACCGTTACAATCCTCATAACCCAACACCTCTCTTATTGATATCCTTTTTTGCAATAATTCTCATATGAGAGCTCAGATTATTCTTTCTGATAAAGCTCTGAAGCTCATTCTTGGCCCCATTACTCCCATATTGCGAGAAGATATTCCAGAACCTCTCGTTTCTGACAGAATCAGAACCCATTGTTATCTCATTTTCTACAATATTCCAATCCAGATTACCCGGTGTTTCAATTTCAATTATAGCAAAACCTTTACGCTTCAGAAATAATTCCATTGAACGAGGATTGAAAAAATTGATATGACAAGGCGGATAAATGCTTTTAGAATTCTCCCAGAGAACAGCAATGTCAAAACCCTGACCATTCAAAGTTGTCAACAGAAGAGTGCCGTCTGGCTTAAGAAGGGTATGTACCTTTTCAACAAATTGAGAAGGTGAATAGAGATGCTCAAACAGTTCAAAGGCAGTGATCAGAGAGAACTTTCTGTAATACTGTTCTCCTATTTCTTCTATTGCAGAGTTTTCGACCTCGAACCCATTATTTTCACATATCCGGGCTTGCTCTGATGAAGGCTCTACGGCTAAATACCGAGATTCCGGCCATATTTTCCTGAGTTCTTCAAGAAAAATACCGAAACCGGCGCCAATATCTCCGACCTCCCAATGGGGATCATTTCCAAAATGTTCTAGAAGAAAAGAAGCTCTCGGCCGAAATATCTTTTCTCTTCTTTTCTCAACCATGGGCGAGAAAAAATGCTCAATCCAGAAATGAGATGACTTCGATTCTGAATAGAATGCATTCAACGAATGTTGATTTGGCCTGTTTCGCGCATACAGAGTGTCACACTTTCTACAGACAACATATTCAAAGCCCTCTTTGCCAAATTGAGGGATATAATCGTCTTCATCACATGCAGGACAAACAACTGTATCTATATCACTGATAGAAAAAAAAGTTCTGCATTCTTCGCGTACCATCTGAAGATACTGTTGCAACGCATCCCTGTTTCTGATATCACTTTCTTTCATCATTTACTCCAATTAATATCAGGCTAAATTCCTAATCACCCTGGCTGGCACACCACCAGCTAATGTATTCGAAGGAATATCTTTTGTCACCACACTGCCAGCCGCAATAACTGAGTTATCACCAACAGTGACTCCTTTGAGAATCAGACTTTGAGTGCCTATCCAAACATTTTTACCTATAGTGACATCACGATCATTTTCCATTCCTGGATTATGTGACCGATTCTCAGGTGGCCATATGGCATGGCCATCGGAATCCATAATAGTAACATTAGGACCTATCATTGTCCCTTCTCCTATTGAAACACAGCACGATCTTGCAAGAATGGAAGTTCCATTAAGCCCAACATTATCAGCAATTATTATTCTAGCTGAACGCGATAATGTTCTCAGTCTAGTGGGAGAAAAAAGGGAACTCATCGTGCAGCGAAAAGAAGAGGAGATTATTGATGTATTATTTCCAATACTTATTAGAGAGCCTGGATATCTTATCAGAAAAACCTGACCAAAGCACTTTACCCTTTTACCTGCAGAAATCCCAAAGATTGAGGATTTCAATCGGAATAGAAAAGTACCAGCAAGACCTGATAAAAAAATATGACAATTAATATAGATATAGCTTACAGCATCAGTAAGTTTCAGATTATACTTAAGAATTTTCTTTATATAATCCATGGATTATTATCATGCAATATGATTTCAATAATTACATTCTAATATTTTCTCTTATAACTTTAGCAGGCACTCCTGCTGCCAATGAAAAAGGCGGGATATCCTTATTCACCACAGCACCTGCTCCAATTATCGATCCAGTACCGATTGTAACACCAGGTAATACTACAACATTAGCCCCTAACCAGACATCGTCTTCAATTATTATCGCTCCTCCAGAGTGCCCTTGTGTGCTTATTGGCTTATCTCTAAGAGAATAATTGTGATTTGAAGCTCTTATTACTGTATTGGGGCCGATTATCACACTAGTTCCAATTTGTATTACACCATCACCAGTTGCATTGATATTAACATTATTATTACAGGCAGAATAATCCCCAATGGTTATCTTCCCGTTGTCATGAGCGTATAGTGAACACCCTTCCAATATATAGATATAATCACCAAGCGAAATATTAGATGGTGCTGTAATTATACATCCTTGGTTTAGACAAATTTTTCCGCACTTTTTAAGTTTACTCTTCCAATAAAAAAACCTTACATAAATTCCTATTCTTCCTGGAATGTTTTGAATAAATATACTGTTAAACCATTCACTGCATTCTTCAATGACAATTCTCAATATTCTCAGTAATAGTCGTTTCATACCATACCTTGAACTTTTGCCAATTCATAACATATACCCTTTTTTTGGCAGAGCTCGGAGAACACTCCCTCTTCTACTATTCTCCCATCATCGATGACATAAATATAGTCAGCATTGACGATCGTTGAGAGGCGATGGGCTACTATAATTACTGTTGTTTCCTTGGAAATCTGCTCAACAGCTTCATTTATTAATTTTTCAGAAATACTATCCAAAGAGCTTGTCGCTTCATCAAGTATCAATAACTCAGGTTTTCTAACTATTGCACGTGCCAGAGCAATTCTCTGTCGCTGACCTCCAGATAGCCAAACACCCCTATCACCAATAAGCGTATCAACACCGGAAGGTGTATCTTTTAAGAATTCGTCAACATATGCAATTCTTATTGCATTATGAATATCATCTTCGGTAGCACTATCCATCGACCAGGCAATATTATTCCTGATAGACATATTGAAAAGAATTCCATCCTGAGGAACATATCCTATTTTCTCTCTGAAAGAATGGATCGAATAATCTTTTATATTAATTCCGTCGATTTCAATTCTCCCCTCTTTAGGATCATAAAATCTCAGGATGAGATCAATCAGTGTAGACTTACCTGCTCCACTTTTTCCAATAAATGCAATCATTTTTCCTCGAGGAATAGTAATATTAACATTGCAGATTACTTTATCATTCCTTTCCGGATAGATAAAACTTACATTCTTAAACTCTATCTTATCTTTCAAAGAGATGAATGACTCAACTCCATCGGACATTTGAAATTCTCTAGCATTGACATCGAGCATAAGAATCTGTTCATAAGAAGGGAAAAGGCTTAATAACAAATTTTTCAATCCAATAATAACTCCAAACTGCGGTATTGCAAGATAGAGCGCAAAGAGTATAACCGAAAGGCTTGAGAGGGGAATGATTATAACTGTCTGAGAGAGTATGACTGAAAATAGAATGAGCAGCAAACCTACTGGTTGAAAAAGCATTGGAGTCCCGGATTGCAGAATTTGAGTTTTAAACTGAACCGAAGAATAAGTGTTTATTGATGTATTAAGAAGTCTCGTGCCCTTTTCTTCTAAACCATATCCAAGTATGAGTTTCGCCGCTGAGAAATTTTCCAGTATCTGTTGATAAATACTATTCGATATTTCAATATATATTTTTCCATATTTATAAGCAAGCCGTCCTAAAAATGAAAATGGTACTGCTATAAGGAGACTGGGAACAGCAATACAGAGTGTTATTTTCCATGATACTAAAAAGGCCATGGTAAAATACACTATAACCTGAATTATACGGACAAAAATCATCCCGATATGAGATACGCAATCTCCAACACTAATAATCTCTTTCACAATTGTATTTCCAAGTATCCCCTGTTTATGCAGAGAAAAAAAAGGCCAACCTGCTTTGAAATATCCCTTATATGAAGACAGCATTAAATCTTTTATCAAAGCAAATTTAATTTTTAATATAGAAGAATAAACCAATATCTGAACTATACTGCGTAAAAATGTAAAACAAAACATTAAGGCAGCAATATTGATAAGCGTCACAGGTATCCTGACATAATTCAGAAACTTAATAACTTTTATTGTAATCTCACTTGCCCCGGAGAGGTTCGGTTTTGTGATAAAATCAACCAATGGCGCCACCGAAAAAATGGCACAGGCTTCCAGAGTATTTAAAAGCAACAGTAACAGAATTGTCAGTACAAGTTTCCTGGGATACTTTTGTAATATCAATATTATAAAATTAGTTGTCTTCATAATTTAATATTATAAAATATTAAGATAAAAGTTCTTTCTTCCACATTGGAATCCAATTCTTCGAGATACGCGCAAATCTGTTTTGAAAAAAATCTCTTGCTGATTGAATTTCTGGTTTCTTCCACCACTGAAGAGGATCCTTATAAATAGTATTAATTGCATCTGCCGCTGAAGCAGGGTCATAATGTAGTATGCCAGCCTGGACGAGTTTTTCATGATATGGCTTTGCACTTGGCCTTAATTCCCATTGATCTGGATCCCAATATAGTATTGTCGGAAAATCTGCTGCAATAGTCTCCAAGTGAGTTGTTGCGTTGTATGTTCCAACAAACAAACGGCTTTTATTCAATTGCTCAACTAAAGGTTGACGGCCATGATATGTTTTAACTTCAGGACACTCTGACTCAAACTGCTCTTTCTGAGAATGGCCATAGTCATTGGGATACAAACGCACCAGTACCATTTCTTTTACCTGTGATTCCAACATACCAATGAGTTTAAGTATATTATAGAGATATGAATTATAACCTGACGCCGCAGTTGGGCCACTGAACAAAATATAGGAATACCTGGGTACAGCAGTTGTAACAATAAGAATCTGACCTTCTTTTTGGCTCTTTATTTTCCTAGCATTGCTATGCAACTTTCCAGATGGGAGAGGCACTATTCTACTATTTATCTCGTCTTCCCAGCCCCAGGAAAAATATTTATCAGAGAGCGCAACTTCAATTTTCTCTTGTGACAGCCACAGTCCAACGCCATAAACACCGCCATGCTGGGAGTAAACAATCTTTGCTCCCTTTTCAGAATTATAAGCTGCCCAGAATTTAAAGCCCTCATTGGAATATGCAGCATTGGCACTGAAACATACTACTGGTTTTCGTGGATAGGAGGTGAGTGCCTGCTCCTTAGCATGCCTGTAACCTTCAATATATATCAGAGGTATGTGGGCTTTGATGAAAGTGTTTAAAAGCTTTTCAAAATCATTATCAAATGAAAATAGTGATAGCTTTTCTCTTAATTGAAGATCTACATTGAATTTGGGTACCGATAAACCATAATCGCAAATGAATGGTATTTGGCCAAGTGACATCTGTAATTTAATCAGATTAATCTTATCAAGATAGGAATTAACAAATACTATTCTATTCAATGATTCTGGAATTGATTTATTCCACTTTTTTATAGCCGAATGGATAACGTGTCTAAGCCAAGTTCCATTGATTTTTGGTATAGCAGCTTCTGGTAGTTTTTTTTCATTATCATCAGTAGGAAGAATTTCATATGGCACTAAACTATAATGTTTAATAATCTCACTGTATAAAAAAAGGCTATAAGCATCATTGTCACAATAAACACTCTGAAATTCAGCCATATCATTAGGAATCCACCCAAATTCCTGAATAGGTGAAATATATGTATTGGTGATCTTTTGAAAAGACTTAGCATTACTCAGCGATAAGTATCTATCGTAAAGGACCTGCATAAAAAAAAGAAGCCACGGTCCAACAATTATTCTCCAATAGCGATTAGAAAATTTTTCACAATGGACTGCGTTTAAATGTTCGCTCAACTGGAGTAATTTAATCTCATATAGGTTTTCCAGAAATTTATAGTCTCTATACAGTCGAGCTCTGTCATCCCAGTGATAAGGTAATACAGTATAATTGAGGTTTTCCCATACTTTTTTTTGTGAATAAAGCTTGCACCATTCTCCTAAAAAAAGAACTGGTTCATCAAATTTCCAATATTTTTGGTCAGCCGTGGTTATTAAAAACACTAAACTTTTTGGCTTTATAGAATGATTGCCAGTTGATTTATTGCTTATATGAGACTATTATCACTGTTTTTAAATTGATATGGAGATGGTGCTTTTGCCTTAAATACTTCAACTTCATTGGAAAAGTCTTTGATCTGTTGTACTATATCAACTCCCACATTTTCACTCCATTCCTTCAGCAACTGCTTGGTAATCTCACCTGGTTTTCCTGAACCAATTTGAATACTATTGAGAGATGTTACTGGTAGTATGCAGAATGGAGTTCCTGTCATAAATGCCTCATCAGCAATATAAACATCATATGGTTCAATATTTTTTTCGATACAAGTAATTTTCACTTTTTTCGTTAGTTCAAAAATATAATCTCTGCTTATGCCTCTGAGAATATTTCTACCTTCTGGTGTCATAACAACACCATCTTTTACAATAAAGAAATTGTCTCCCGTTCCCTCTGCAACAAAACCATCAGGGTCTAGCAGAAGGGCCCAATTATTGTCACCTTTATAATCAGAAACCTCAATATTAGCCATTTGATAGAAAAGCCGGCTTCTATTCTTAATCTTCGGATCTAATAGATGACTTGGAATAGCCCTTTGAGATGGTATGACCGCATTGATCCCTATATCGCAAAGTCTTCCCATACCGGCAAGTGTCCATTTTAATGGTATATCTGCAACCACAACTGTGGGTTCCAATTCTTCTCCAAAAATCGGAGAATATATTCCTAGCGGTCCCCTGCTAACGTTAATTACAAGTCTGTGTTCATCGTGAGCTTCAAAAAATGGTTCGTTCATCTCTATAGTTTTATAGCATATACTCTTTAATTCTTCCACTGTAAGTTTCATTGGAATTCTTAGTATTTTGATACCGTAGTAAAGCCTTTGCAGATGTTCTCTGAGCTTAAACTGCACTTTCTTGAAAGAGCGCGTCATTTCAAAAACCATATCTCCAAACATTAAAGCAGAATCATAAATCGAAATTTTAGCGTCTTTTTCTGATACAAATGTGCCGTTTAGATATACAACCCTTGAACCCATAACTCATCTCCTAGCAATCATCATTACTCTCAATTCATTAGCTCTGCCTAAATCCTCTGAATGCAGAATCCTTATACAGATATAACCTCTCTGCCTGGTAAATATGAGAATCACATTTCTTTTTAAAATAATGTGTGAGTAATTCAGAATTAGCTTCAAAAAGGGCTTTATGAAATTCATCATCACTCATTTCTGTGAAGTTTATCGATATTAAATCTGAATTTAAGTGTTTATTGTTATAGAAATCATCGCAGTCCTTCAGTAACCCCTTCTCTATAGCGTAATAATATAGTGGAGACCCTGGATATGGCGTAACCGGCCTAATAGTGCGCATTTGTGCTCCGTCATCATATTTCAGCAAAAAGTCAACACCTTTTTTCAGAGTATCCTTTGAATCACCTATATTGCCAAACAGGATATTTAAACCCGGACTGATTCCGGCATTAAGCGTTGCTTCAATTCCTTTTATTATTTGCTTTGTATTAAGTGCTTTTCTCATATTTTTTAAAACGTTATCATCCATAGCTTCAATACCATAATTGATAAAAACACAGCCTGCCTTTTTCATTAGTTTTAAAAGTCTGGGAGTTGCATAATTTAGTCGACCATTGCAATCCCATTTTACCTTCAATCCCGAAATCAACAATTCTTCACAGAAACTTTGTGTTCTATCTTCAGAAGACATTAAAAGTTCGTCACAAAAGGCTATATAAGTAATTCCAAAATCCTTTGTCAATAACTTTATTTCCTCAATTATACTCTCATTGCTCCTTTGACGAAATCCTTCTTCCAACCTGTAACAAAACGTACATTTAAAAGGACATCCTCTTCCCGAAATTATTGGCATAATAAAATCACAGTTGTTTACATGCGGTAATCTCAAAAGCCTGTAATATTCCGTCGGGAAAAGGTCATATGCAGGCATAGATATGCTATCCAGGTTATCTATTGGTGCTCGTCTGTCATTTATAATAATCTTTCCCTCACTCCAAAATGCAATACCTTTTACAGAATTAAAATCTCTTTTCTTTTCTATGACCTGTATTACTTCAAGAATAGTGTCTTCAGCTTCACCGATTACTACCAAATCAGCCTTGGTATTTCTCAAAAAAAATTCTGGCTCAGGAGATGGTCCATGACCACCCAATACAAAAAAGGGTCTCCGCTTCGAACGGTTAATTGCTTCAGATATTTTTAAAAGCTTTCTGTATTGATAATACCCGGCAACAATCCCCACACCAACAACATCAAAATCATTTTCATCTAGATATTTAGTCAGTTGAGATTCCGAAAAGTGATGTATATCCTGATTGTATACTGTCACTTTGCAACCGCAATTCCGAACAACAGATGCAATATACGCAATTCCAAGAGGAAACCAGTGAATATATGATTCATTATCATAAACAATTAACAAAACATGCATAATAATTGAATGACCTTAATAGTAAGTCTAGATCGTTATAAAATTCTTTTTAGATTGTTAAGCTGAAAATGTTTCATAAGAGCCTCACATATTGCCCAATCTTCGATTGAATCCAATTCAAACAGTTTCCAGAAATCCATTTTCCCAACTCCAATTTTTCCACCTAATCTATTATTATATTTTTCCAATATCTCTTTTCTGAATATATAAAATGAGCCATTTTCCACATAATGCTCTCTTATTTCTTGCCTACGCTTACGGTACTTGTAATCATAAGTAATACTTTTGAGCATGCCTTGTTCATCACAACACCAAATAAATATATCCCGCGTGACAGATGCTGAAAAAAGAGAGTCAAACTGACCTGATATGAATGTATTTATAGCGGATTCAATATCTTTTGATTCTCTCAATGGAGATGTCGCTTGCAATCCAACGACAACTTCAACGCTAATTCCCTTACTTTCTATTTCTTGCACAGCATGTAACCAGCCTGATTCAGAGGTGACACTATCGCCACAAAGATGCTCCGGTCTATTGATTACTTGTGCCCCAGATTCTTCTGCTACAGACAAGATTTCACTATCATCTGAACTTACCCACACCGAATCCAGTGATGGCACTTTCAGCGCCTGTTCTATGGTCCACTTTATCAGAGGTTTGCCACAAAATTCCCTTATATTCTTTTTAGGTATACCTTTTGAACCGCCTCTTGCAAGAATGATAGCAACAAATTTCATACCATGTGATCGACCTTTCAAATAATATTAGCTGAAACTCGCTATTAGTGTATCACAACAACCTATTGACGATAACTGCTTTTCATAAGCTGTCTGCAAATCTTCTGAATCGAGATAATTCCAGAGGTTGTGCCCTCCTGGTAATCCTTTGGCAAGCCAGTAAAGATGATTCGATAAAGGATAACGCTGAATCTGATTAATATAATTGATCTTCAAATTAGCCTGGGCAGCCAGTGTTTCCAAACTACTATGTGTAAAATAAAACAAATGACAACTCCAATAAGTAAATTTCGCAAACGCTTGGTTATCATACAATTTCAATAATGCATCATCTGCATTTGGAACCTCGCATATAATCTGACCTCTTTGTTTCAGCTTTGCTTTCAACCTCATTAATATTTCCCGAGGGTCACGTAGATGCTCGAGAACATGAAACATTGTTATGACATCAAATTTCTTTTTCACTTCTTCAATACAACCGCCAACGAAGATATCATTTTGAGCATAATGATTATGCAATGAAATTTCCGGCTCAATACCATGCACATAATGTGCTATGCTTCTTGCTTTCTGAAGAAAACCTCCGTGACCGGAACCGAAATCCAGTAATGATTTGTTTTGAATTAGAGGTTGTAAAAAAATATAGCGCCTGTTATCATCTCTTTCTGTTTCTTTAATCCAGGATTCTAAATCAATTTCCTTATTATTATGCATCCCGGAGAGTTTATAAAATTCATCGGTAATATGAGAAAATGATGATAAAAATATGAGACCACAGGAGTTGCACTTTAGTATATATAGCCTTGGGTTGTCCCTCACTTTTCCTGGAAGTCTTTGAAAGTCAATACTCTCACATAAATAGCATTGTAAATTATTAAAGTGTTCTTTTGTCATAAATTTTCTATATACAAAATATCACTCATTATAAAAGAAATGACCTCTTAATTTCTTACTTATCGGTATTTCCTTTTCTAAAACCCGGATGGTACCATCACCCATTGCATTTTCTATTTTTCGCACAGCTCCAATCAACATCCTTAAGCCATTAGGTTCCAATGATGCTGCCTGATCAGAGCCATACATTGATCTATCAAGAGTAATATGCCTCTCCAGTGATGTAATACCCAAAGCACAAGCCGCATATGAAACTGCCAGACCTACTTCATGGCCACTGTAACCGACATTGCACTTATATCTCTCTTTCAATGTCCTTATACAGTTGAGATTGGCATCTTCATCATCCATTGGATATGTTGACACGCAATGCATAAGTTCAAAAGAACAATCAGCATTTCTAAATATCTCAACTGCTTTATCGATTTGCATTACATTACTCATACCAGTTGATATAAAGGTGTGCTTTTTCTCTTCTGCAACCATTTTTAATAATGGTTCATATACGATCATGGCAGAAGCAATTTTATTGTAGGTGCAATTAAATTGTCTTAGAAATTTTTGACTTTCGATATCCCATGCAGAAGCAAACCATTCAATTCCTAATTCATGACAAAAATTATTGATTACCTTATAGTCGTTATAGCCAAATTCCAGTCCTTCCTTTTGTGCCCTCTGAGTCTTTCCCCAAGGACTTTCTCTCGGTGAGTCAAGAAGTTCTTTTGTGTAAACCAAATCAATAGTCCTTTTCTGAAATTTGACAGCATTGCATCCCGCATCCTTTGCAACTTTTATAAGATCTTTAGCAATTGATACATCACCATTATGATTAATTCCTATTTCCGCTATAATAAATATGGACATTTATACACCTCACTTTAAAGAAATATTAACCTGTAGGTATACCCCAGAACTCACACATTTGACAAAGAGGTATTTTATCTCTTTTACCTTGAACGTGATATTGGAGCCATTCTCTTCTCAAATCAGAATTCCAGATATCTACAAGCCTTGCATCATGCAGGTTCCCTATTACTCCTAAACTACCTGGATCAAATCTTACACATATTGAAACATTACCATCTTTATTTATTGTAATATGACTTAAGAAATCAAGACATATCCCTATTTCCGGAATGGTTGGATTTTTAGTATATTTAAAACTCCCCATTGGCGAATGCAGTATTCTGGTAGCGATGATACAATTAAATTGCTTATACTTCTCAATATCTACATTTCCCAGGCAGCGTATTATAACGTTTGGCTTTTGATGGCCTTTCAATTTAAGAAACCTACTAATTAATTCATATTGTTCATCAGTTTCCTCATCTTTCTCAAAGGTTGATATGGTAAGAGTATCGAGATTATCTATTATCTCATCAAATTTTTCTAAAAGTAGTTTACCATTAGTATCTAAGCATCGTATTTGCCTATCGAACAAATTTATAGCTTCTTTGAATCGGGGATACAGTAATGGTTCTCCGTTATTATGAAACTGTACGATAACATTGTCAGGCAATTGCTCTGCAACTATCTTTACCAATTCATAATCCATATCACCATAATTGCTTTTAATTTGTGGTAACTCACTTTCAATTTTCCTCCGGCCACACATCCAACAATTTTTATTACATCTGTTTGTAAGTTCAATGTTTACAGTCGTAAGACAGTTAAATCGTTTATTATTGTGCTTTTCCATAATAGACTTTTTTCATTCCAATTCTAAGAATTCTTTCAATATTAATATTTGATTCACACCTCTTTATTGCCACCAATCAGACGGCATAAAAAAATTATCCGTAATTTTTTGCTCCATTATATAATCCTTTATGGTATTATCAAGAACTTGATCCGAATTCAAATTTTCCTCTAAACCTACCATATAGCTGTTAATAAAATGCACCATTCTATCTCTTCCTTTTTTATCAGAAAAGTAATTATAGAGTGGTATCCACTTCGTAAAATCTCCTATGCTCTTGTCGCCCTCAAATGATTTCTTAATAGCAATATTCAAATCTTCAATTTCAAGATAAAAAACTTTTTGCTCCTTATATTTATAAATTGGATATTTTAAAAAACCAGTACAATCCCAGTGTATTGTTTTATAACCATATACACCAGATACAATGCCGGCGGAATTAATTCCATAACATACTGAAAGATTTGCGTTCCTGGATGCTGACAATGGCGAATAACATTTCAAATCCCAAAACAATATTCTTTTTTTTTCAATCAGATTATACACTTTTTCTACAATTATTCGACCATTTGGAAGTGAATCAAAATTTCCGAGGTCCCAATTCTTACTTTTTATTATTCCTCCATAATGTTCATTGTCCTCGATTAATTTAACAATGTTCAAATAAAATTGGGAAAGTGTGTCTGGTGATTGATAAATATTGTATGATACTGAACTATCAAAAATTGCTATGATAAAATTTACATTATTTGAAAAATCTTTTTTTAAATCAATACTTATTATATCATTTTCGCATATTGGCACACCTGTTGGTAAAATATACTTGCATAGCCTACCCGCTTTTTCCATAAGATCATGTTGTGCTTTTCCCCACACAAAAAACACATGTTGTGGGTGAAAAATATCTAAAAATTGATAATGTGGATAATGAGACCAATGAAATCCAAACATCTTTCCGCCAGAACGGTCAAGAGCTTCTTTCTGAACCTGCTGAATCCATGAAGTCTCTTTATAGTCAATCAATACTTTGACTTTGTATTTTTTAAACATACTACAGTATAATTTTAGCAGGACTTCATAGTGCAGTTTAAAATATTTCAACCACATGTGTTTAATATTTTTCTTACCGGAATAATATCTTTTAGTAATGAGTTCTAAAATGTCCGTTAAATGCAAAAGAGTATGCTTAAAATTTACTATATCAACCCATTTTAATCCCAATCGCTCTATATTATCCAGATCTTCTTGTCTAATATTAAATCTATCAATGAAGATTACAGATTGAAATTTTTCATTAGAGATACTTTTCGAAAAAAATTCTTTAAAATCATTCCACACACTTACTCTCACACCAAAATCTAACCATACAGAATTTTGCTCTTTATCATACGTATTGCAGATAATCTTACTTTTATTAATAAATCTGTTTACTAAAACTGTTCTAATTATCTTATAATAAGGTGTAACAATATGCTTCAATAAACCGAAAAAACATGAAATTTGATTGATCAAAATTCCTTGTTTTTGATAATAATCCATAATTATATAATTAAGAAAATGCCCATTTAACCATATTTCGCATTCTCTTTCTTTTGTTTGTTCTATCCATCGAACTATGAGAAATAAAAATGTCAACCTTTGATAAAGAAGAGATATTATATAACATTTTGTCATTTCAACAAACCATTCAGGTTCATCATTTATTACTTGGTCGCAGAAATTATCAATTGCCAATTTGAATTCTTCATTCTTTTTATACTCTAACCCAAAGCCTTTATCATCTTTTGCATTAAGCGTGAGTTTGATTGGACGAACATCCATTCCCATATTTCTCTTAGTTATAAATCTGATTAATGAAGCTCTCTTATTAGAAATTGAATTTTCATCATAAATAAACTCAACAAATTTATTCAAATTTTTTAATTTTAGAAAAATTATAGATAAATAATTAATATCTTCAACTATTATTTTAACTTTATTATTACTTTGCTTAAACATTTTTATATTAATTATTTTTATAGAGCAAAAACACACCTTCCATGACATTAGACAATGAATTTCCTCGATCTGGATAAGAGTATCTTACCGGACACACACAACAATCTCTATATAGAGTTAAATGCTTGTTTGCCAATGCTTCTCTTATTCTATTTAATTGTTCCGAATTCCAAATTTGAATTAGACTGCTTTTTGTTATATTCCCAATTAATAAATCTTCTGTAATAGCACCGCAACAAGGGAGTACATTCCCATTTGCTCTTATAATCATTTCAAAATTAGGTACATTACATGAGACATCGCTTAACAAACAGGGCCTTCCGATTTTAAGCTCTTCATAAATACAAGAATAACCGATTAATTTCTCTATATGGGTGAAATGAGTATAACCGGTAATTTGGACCTCATCAACATAAGCCAAAAATTCTTTTGCGAATTGTTCATAGTTCGAACTTATGTCTCTTTCAGTCATTGTAGTAGTGACTTTAATAAAAGGTTTGGCATTACTTCTTTTTTTATATAGACGTGCAATATTACTTTTTATATTCTCATAAGATGTATGATTTGAATTCCTCATAACTATATACTCAGATTCACTTAACCCCTGGAACGAAAATATGATGCTATCCACCTCTGAATCTATTAATAAATCAACCATTCTTTCATCTACAAGACTTCCGTTCGTAGTTATATGAAGCAATAGATTTTTCTTTTTAACAATTTCTATAGCTTTTTCGATATGGGGATATAAAAAAGGCTCTTCATAACCCAAAAATCTTATCATACTGCCCCAGTTACAGATTTCATCTAATGCTGTCTTTCATCCGTGATCGTTTAAGAAATTTTTTTCTTTGATTTATATGCACTTTAGAAGGTACTGGCATGATAAATGGCCAATATACTGAGTTACAACACATTCCATTTGAAAGGAATCTCAGTATATGGCCA
>Ga0302252_1000141_pt1 | contig 86532 bp, 69 predicted proteins | sample AAG_RA_Leu_MG_FD_193511 | JGI IMG/M metagenome (GOLD analysis project Ga0302252, IMG submission 193511) | Enriched activated sludge microbial communities from anaerobic digester in WTTP, New Holstein, Wisconsin, United States - AAG_RA_Leu | ecosystem: Engineered > Bioreactor > Anaerobic >... | reverse complement strand
TTGCCATCGACTTTGAAGGCCCGCCGCCGGCACTGAGCCTAGGCAGCTTGGTCATCGCCGAGGCCGCCGCCAATGACGGCAGCATCACCGACACCCAGATCGTCACCCTGACCAATGGCATCTTTGCCGCCGACCTGAGCAGCGGGGTAGTAGTCAACAACCTGCCCGCCGGGCTGGTGGCTGTTGTCACTCGGGACAGCGACACCCAGCTGACCATCGCCTTCACCGGCGCGGCAACCAACCATGCCAACGCTGACGACATCAGCGACGCCAGCGTCACCATCGACCAGGACAAGATCGACGGGGCGAAAGGTGACGTAACCACCGGACAATTCGGCTTCGACTTCGAAGACCCGGCTCCGGTGCTTACCGTAACCAGCCCGGTGTTGTATGAAGCCGCCGCCAATGACGGCAGCATCACCGACACCCAGGTCGTTACCCTGGCCAACGGCATCTTCGCCGCTGACCTGAGCAGCGGGGTAGTAGTCAACAATCTGCCCGCCGGCCTGGTGGCTGTTGTCACTCGGGACAGCGACACCCAGCTGACCATCGCCTTCACCGGCGCGGCTGCTAACCACGGTAAGAACGACGACAGCAACAACGCCAGCGTCACCGTCGCCCAGGACAAGATTGCCGGGGCGAAAGCAGACGTCACCTCCGATCAGTTTGCCATCGACTTTGAAGGCCCGCCGCCGGCATTGAGCCTGGGCAGCCCGGTCATCGCCGAGGCCGCCGCCAATGACGGCAGCATCACCGACACCCAGGTCGTCACCCTGACCGACGGCATCTTCGCCGCCGACCTGAGCAGCGGAGTGGAAGTCGACAACCTGCCCGCCGGGTTGGGGATCAGCGTCACTCGGGACAGCGACACCCAGCTGACCATCGCCTTCACCGGCACGGCAACCAACCATGCCAACGCTGACGACATCAGCGACGCCAGCGTCACCATCGACCAGGACAAGATCGACGGGGCGAAAGGTGACGTAACCACCGGACAATTCGGCTTCGACTTCGAAGACCCGGCTCCGGTGCTCACCGTAACCAGCCCGGTGCTGTATGAAGCCGCCGCCAATGACGGCAGCATCACCGACACCCAGGTCGTTACCCTGGCCAACGGCATCTTCGCCGCTGACCTGAGCAGCGGGGTAGTAGTCAACAACCTGCCCGCCGGCCTGGTGGCTGTTGTCACTCGGGACAGCGACACCCAGCTGACCATCGCCCTCACCGGCGCGGCTGCTAACCACGGTAAGAACGACGACATCAACAACGCCAGCGTCTCCGTCGCCCAGGATAAGATTGCCGGGGCGAAAGCAGACGTCACCTCCGATCAGTTTGCCATCGACTTTGAAGGCCCGCCGCCGGCACTGAGCCTAGGCAGCTTGGTCATCGCCGAGGCCGCCGCCAATGACGGCAGCATCACCGACACCCAGATCGTCACCCTGACCAATGGCATCTTTGCTGCCGACCTGAGCAGCGGGGTAGTAGTCAACAACCTGCCCGCCGGGCTGGTGGCTGTTGTCACTCGGGACAGCGATACCCAGCTGACCATCGCCTTCACCGGCGCAGCGGCTAACCACGGTAAGAACGACGATATCAACAACGCCAGCGTCACCGTCGCCCAGGACAAGATTGCCGGGGCGAAAGGGGACGTCACCTCCGACCAGTTTGCCATTGACTTTGAAGGCCCGCCGCCGGCTTTAAGCCTGGGCAGCCCGGTCATCGCCGAGGCCGCCGCCAATGATGGCAGCATCACCGACACCCAGGTCGTCACCCTGACCAACGCCATCTTCGCCGCTGACCTGAGCAGCGGGGTAGTGGTCAATAACCTGCCCGCCGGGCTGGGGATCAGCATCACCCGGGATAGCGACACCCAGCTGACCATCGCCTTCACCGGTGCGGCGCTCAATCACGCCGACATTGACGACATCAGCAATGCCAGCGTCACCATCGCCCAGGACAAGATCGACGGGGCGAAAGGGGACGTAACTACCGGTCAATTCGCTATCGACTTTGAAGATCCGCCCATTCCCGAAAGCAGTCGAGTCGGAGTCATGGTCTTTGACGGTACTGCCAGCATGATGCCCGGTAACACTACGGTCTTATCCACCGACCGCACCTGGGTGCTGAGAGTCATCCGGGGAACAGTCAAATCAGGAGTCAACGCCTCCAACCTGGAGCTGGTCGGACTCCCGTCGGGACTGACTGCCGGGGTGGTTAAAGGCAGCAAGAACTCGATCGTGATCAGTCTTTCCGGCCAAACCGCCGCTCCCCTGACCGAATCGGCGCAGGTGATGGCGATTGTCCGGAGTTCGGCTGTCACCCAGAGCGAGCTGCTGGACAGCAGCCCGGTCTATCTCCTGCTCATGCCCGATCCGCCGCCGGCGCCGGCGCTGCTGGCGACACCGCAGTTGCTGACTGAGGATTCCAGCAATGACGGCCGGATTGCCGGGGAGCTGCTGGTCAAGGTCAAGAACGGCCTGTTCGCTGCCGATCTCGACGGCGGAGTGGTGGTCAACAACCTGCCCGCCGGCCTGGGCATCAATGTTCTCCGCGACAATGACACCCAGATCCGGATCAGCTTCATCGGCAAAGCACTCAACCATAGCAATCTGGACGATGTCGGCAATGCCAGCGTGACTGTGAAGCAGGCCCAAATCATCGGCGCCGCCCAGAATGTGACTTCCAATTGGTTCGGATTCGATTTCAGCAACGCGCCGCAGCCCAATCCGAACATTGAAATCACTACCAATACTATTCACGAAACCGCGAACAATGACGGCTCAGTTCTGGAAAGCCAGGTGGTCGCGCTTCACAACGGTATCTTTGCCGAGGACATGAGCGGCGGGGTGCTGGTCAATAACCTGCCTGCCGGTCTGAGCATGAACATTATCCGCAACAGCAGCAATCAGTTGACCCTGTTTTTCACCGGCCGGGCGCTCAATCATGCTCAGGCCGACAGTGTCGCCAATGCCTGGGTCTCGATTCTGGCGAGCAAGGTGGTCGGGGCTGCGGCTGATCTCCAAAGCGGACTTTTCCGGTTTGAGTTCACCGATCCGGCTCCCCTGCCGATCCCCGGCAAGATCAGCGCCTATGCCTTTGATGGGACTGCTACCATGGCCGCCGGCAATCAGTCGGTCAGCCCGGCTGACCGAACTTGGGTGCTGCGACTGAGCAGCGGGACCGTCAGGTCCGGAGTCAACACCGGCAACTTGATCATCAGTGGTCTGCCGGCAGGATTGACGGCAACTGCGGTCAAAGGCAGCATGAATTCGATTGTCGTTTCCCTTGGGGGCACGGCAGCCGAGCCGCTAACTGAAGAGATCACCGTCAATATCGTGATTAAGGCTAGTGCCGTAACCCAGAGTTATTTTGAAGATTCGGATTCAATTCCGGTTAAGCTGCGGGTTGCCCCCGCAGCTTAACCCTTTCAGAACAGGAGGTGTCTATGAACTCGAGCAGGCGGACGCGCATCTTGAAAATTGTGATAATGGCGGCTATTCTGATCCTCGCTCTGGGCGCATCAGCTCTGGCGGACAGCGGGCCACCTCCACTCCCGGCATTTTATTCCGGGACTGTTGTCGACAGCGGCGGTTCGCCTGTGGCCGTCGGTACCATCAAGGCTTATATCGAAGGCGTCCTTAAAGGTGAGCAGGCGCTCTCCGGCGGGACCTTTACCTATCTGGTGGTGGATGCCGGCGACATCGCTCTCAGCGGCAAGCCGGTGACCTTCATGGTCGAAATTGCCGGAACCGAATACTCAGCCACGGTGACCCCGAGTGTCAACTGGTACAACAGTGACATTCAGGAAGGACTGCTGGTGCGGCTGGGCGGAGGGCCGACCGTTCCGGTAACCGGGATTTCGGTCAGTCCGACCAGTCTCAATCTGACCGCCGGTGGTGTTGCCGGCAGTCTGACCGCAACCGTCACACCGGCCAACGCCAGCAATAAGAGTGTGCTCTGGCAGAGCAGCAATCCGACTATTGCTAATGTCAGCAATGGCACAGTAACTCCGCTGTCTGCCGGCAGCGTGGATGTCACCGTCACCACCGCCGACGGCGGATTTAGCGCCGTATGCACGGTCAATGTTGCAGCGGCGGCGGTGCCGGTGACGGGCGTCAACCTCAGCCCAGCCAACCTCACGCTCAACGTGGGCGGCTCTCCGGGGGTGCTCAGTGCCACTGTCCTGCCGGTCAACGCCAGCAATAAGATGCTCTCTTGGAGTTCCAGCGATCCGACCGTGGCCTCGGTCAGCGGCGGCATTGTGACCCCGGTTTCCACCGGATATGCGGTAGTCACCGTCACCACCGCTGAGGGCGGCTTTACCGCCAGCAGCCAGATCACGGTCCTGCCCAGCAGCGGCCCCTATATCAAAGTCGACTCGGCGGTTATCCATGAGGCTGCGGCCAACGACGGCAGCATCACCGAAAAGCAGTATCTGACATTGTTCAATGGCTATTTCAACGACAATATTTACTCTGCGGATGTGAGCATCAACAACCTGCCGCCTGGGCTGGCCTACTCGATTCAGCAGGTGGCGGGAAGCATGGGCACCCGGCTTGAAATTCGGTTCCTGAGCAAGGCCACCCATCACGAGAACATCAATGATGTGGCGGCTGCCAGCATCAAGATCCGGGCGGAGAAGATCGTGGGTGCCGAGCAGGACGTTACCTCCGAACCGTTTGCCTTTGATTTCAACGATGCCGTCTATGTGCCGGTATCCGGAATCAGCCTCAGCCCCGCCAGCCTGACCGTCAATCTCGGGGCTAATGCCAATCTGACGGCTGCGATCAGCCCAGTCAACGCCAGCAACAAGGCGGTCAACTGGGTCAGCGCCGACCCGGCGATTGCGACCGTGAGCGCCACCGGGCAAGTTAAAGGGATTGCGATCGGCAAGACGGTTATCACCGCCACTACTGCGGACGGCGGTTTCAGTGCGACCGCTGCGGTCGAGGTCAAGTCCTCGGCCCTGCCCCTGCTGCCGGCGATATACTGGTGTCAAGTCCGCTGGCTTAACGGCGATCCCCTGAACGAAGGGTTGATCAAGGCGTTCGTACTCAGTATCCAACGGGGCCAGCTGGACGTCAGCCAAGCGGCGGCGGGCAACCCGCTGGTGGTCAGCGGCGACAGCAGTACCACCAACCGGACCGTGGTCTTCAAGGTTATTTACAACGGCAAGGAATATCTGGCCAGCCCCAACCAGGGAGTAGCCTGGCACAGTGGTGAAGAGATTTCCGGCCTGATCCTGATCATCGACCAGCCCAGCGCTGGCGTTCCAGTGACCGGAGTCAGCCTGAACCGGAGTTCCTGCAGCCTCGACCAGGGCGCGAGTATATCCCTCCAAGCGACGGTGCTGCCGCTCGATGCTACCGACCAGCGAGTCAATTGGAGCAGCAGCAACCCGGCTGTCGCCGCAGTCAGCGGCAGTGGAGTGGTGAGCGCCAATGCTCCCGGCCAGGCGGTGATTACCGCCACCACCGTGGACGGCGGATTCACCGCCGTGTGCACCGTCGAGGTGCTGGTGCCGGTGGTCAATGTCACTTCGGTCCAACTGAACCGAGGCTTTATTTCGCTCTTCCCCGGCGGCAGCGAGCAGCTGACGGTGACGATCTATCCGGCCAACGCTACCAACCAGGCGGTGCAATGGGCGAGTTCCCAGCCGACCATCGCCGCGGTTGATCAGAATGGCCTCATTTCGGCTCTCAGCCCTGGTAATTGTACCGTCTCCGTTACCACTGTTGACGGCGGCAAGTTCGCCAGCTGTGCGGTTACGGTACTGACCAATGAGGTGCCGGTGACTTCGGTGATACTCGACCGGACTTCGATTGTCGGTATTGAAGGTGATCCCCCGGTCCAACTCCATGAACAGGTGCTGCCGGCCAACGCCAGCAACAAGGCGGTCACTTGGCAGAGCAGCAATCCGGCGGTCGCCTCGGTCAGCGCTGGTCTGGTCAGCCTGCACCAACCGGGTATGGCGGTGATAACCGTCACTACCCAGGATGGCGCCAAAACCGCCAGTTGTACGGTGCAGGTCAACGCCAAGCCGATTCCCGTCACTTCGGTCTCACTTGACCGCAATGAACTGCTGCTGACGCCGGGGCAAAGCGGCCTGCTAACCGCGACCGTTTATCCGGCCAACGCCAGCAATCGGTCAGTGCAATGGCGCAGCGACAATCCGCTGACCGCCATGGTCGACGCCAACGGTATGGTTACCGCGGTTGCGACCGGTACCTGTCTGGTGACCGCGACCACCGTCGACGGCGGCAAAACCGCCTTCTGCCTGGTGACCGTGGTTGCCCAGACCAGCATTACCATCACCGTTTCCCCGGCGGTGCTGCATGAAGCTGCGGCTAATGACGGCAGTATTCAGGAAGCCCAGATTTTAACTGCGGTGGGAGGGATGTTCGACGAAAATCTCACCGCTTCCGACATCAAGACCAACAATCTGCCCGCCGGCCTCCAGATCATGGCCGACACCCGCTATCCGGGATTAAGCCGCAATCAGGTCCGAATCGTGATCATGGGTCGGGCCGTTGCGCACAGTAACGCCGATGACGTCAGCGGCGTCAGCTACACCATCAGCGCCAATCGGGTGCTCGGGGCCTCCACTGCGGTTACCAGCGAGCCGTTTGCGATCGATTTCAACGATCCCAGCGGCGGCGGGGGAAGCGGCGGCGACACCGGGCTGCGGATCAACGCCTCGGTGACCGACGGCACAGTGACCATGGCTACCGGTGATCAAACTGTTTCCAGCACCGACCGGAGTTGGATCCTCAAGCTGACCACCGGGTTGGTTAAATCCGGAGTCAGCGCCGCCAACCTCAGCGTCAGTGGACTGCCGGCCGGACTAAGCTACTCTGCCGGCAAGGGCAGCTCCAACTCGATCATCGTCACCGTCACCGGCACGGCACTGCAGCCGGTTTCGACGCCGGTCGATATCAGCATTGTGGTCAAATCCAGCGCCGTGAGCCAAACCACCCTCGGCAACTCGGAGCCGCTCTGGGTCCAGCTCAAGCCTTCGGGTGCGGCGGCGCCGGCACCGGTGCTTACCGCTGCTCCACTGACGATCCACGAGTCCGCCGCCAATGACGGCAGCCTCGCCGGAACCCTGACCATTGGGCTGCTCAACGCGATGTTCGCCGCCGATCTCGACGGCAAAACCGTACTCAACAATTTGCCGGCCGGTTTGGGCTACAGTGTTACCCGGGTCAGCGCCAGTCAGCTGCTGGTCAGCTTCAGTGGCAATGCCCTGCAGCATGGCAACAGCGCCGACATCAACAACCTGACCTTGACCGTAGCCGCTTCCGGCATCATCGGAGCGACCGGCAATCTGGTCACCAATCCGGTTGCGATCGACTTCGACGACCCCGGAATCGTGGCCGTCACCGGCGTCACCGTCAGCCCCGCCGCTCTGACCCTTACCCTCGGCGGCGGCGATGGCGTCCTCTCGGCAGCGGTTCAGCCGGTCAACGCCAGCAATAAGGCGGTGGTCTGGAGTAGCAGCGATCCTGCCGTGGCGGTGGTCAACAATGGGACCGTGGCCCCGCTGGCGATCGGCACTTGCACCATCACCGCCACCACCGTCGACGGCGGCAAGAGCGCAACGTGCGCAGTCACCGTCCTCGGCGCCGGCGCTCCGACCCTCAAAGTCGGATCCCCGCTGATCAAGGAAAGTCTGGCCAATGACGGCAGTGTGGTCGGCAAGCAGATCGTCACCATCAGCAACGGTTTGTTTGACAACTTCATCTCTAACTCCGATGTGATCGTCAACAATCTGCCCGCCGGGCTGAGCTACACGGCGGAGCGAGTGGCGGGCACTATGGGCTCCTTGCTTGAAGTTACCTTCCTCGGCCGGGCGCTCAATCATGCCAACAGCAACGATGTCGGCAACGCCAGCATTACGGTCAAGAAGGAGCGGATTTTGGGGGCGACCGCCGACGTTACCTCCGACCTGTTCGGATTCGATTTTGAAGACCCGGCTCCCGGGCCGGCTCCGCTCAATCGGATTGTCGCCGTCGCCACCGACGCCCAGGTCACCCTGGCTGCCGGAAACACCACCGTGTCCGCTGGCGACCGCTCCTGGGTGGTCCGGCTGACCACCGGCACTGTCAAATCCGGCGTCTCGGCCGCTAACCTGACTCTGGTCGGGCTGCCCCCGGGACTGACGGTCAGCGCCGGTAAAGGAAGCATGAACTCGATTGTGATTACGCTGGCGGGAACTCTGGCCGAGCCGATTACCGCACCGCTGGAGGTCGGCGTGATTGTCAAAGCCAGCGCGGTCACGCAGAGTACGCTCGGCGACTCCGCTCTGGTCTCGGTCTTGCTCCAACCAGCAGCTTAGCTGCAACAATCGCCAACCATGTCGACTCCGATGCCCAGGCAGGCGGGAACCCCCCGCTTTCCTGGGCATCTGTGATATGATCGAATAAATGGAGGTGGTGACGGCACGTATGAAGCGAATGAAAATGATGATGCTCTTGTTCAGTCTGCTGGCCTTGTTACTGCTCGCTCCGGCTGAAAACCGGGCGCGGGCGGAGGAGACGGAATTGAGCAGCGGCGGCGAGCTGCCGACGGTCTCGACCCTGGAGGCGAATGAAATCGGTATTCGGAGCGCTCTGCTCCGGGGCACGATCCTCGACGCCGGCGGTATCTGCGAAGAGCGCTGGTTCCAGTACCGAATAAAGAACAGCCTCGATTGGATGGAATGCGGCACCGGCAGCGGCCAGTATGGCAGCGGTCCCTTCGAGTGCCGGGTGGAGAACCTGGAACCGGAAACCAGGTACGAATTTCAGGCAATGGCGATGAACGAGGAAGGCATCGGCGAGGGAATCGTCCGCCATTTCAGCACATTGGCCGAAGCGAGTGCAGCCGCTGCGCTCACCGCCGGGGACTTCGGATCGTCTCCGGGATTACCGGGGAGCGGGCCCCAACCCTCTGGTTTCAATCCCGGTCTGGAGGCGGTGGTGGCGCCCCCCCTGACTGAAATCGTGATTGAGTTTGGGGGGGGGATTCAGCAGGGGCCGGAGTTCAATCTGATTGCGGTCCGGCAGCCGAATGGTCTGGCTGTCCCCACCCTGGCGCTGATCGAGAGCGGTGCTCCCGCCCGCCTGCGGATTCGGCCGGGCGGCGGCGCTTTTCCGGAGGGGCAGTATACAGTTACGGTTCCGGCGGCGGCTGTGGTCGGGGCAGCCGGACAGGGTATGTCCGCCCCGGTGGAATACCGGTTCAGCGTTTCCGCGGCAGCTGCTGCCAGCCCGGCTGCACCCGCGGCGACCGGCGGCAGTCCGGCGGCGGGGGGCGCTGCCGCCGAGACCCCGGGCACAGCAACAAATACCCTGCCGGCGGCGGCTGAGAGCCGGTTTCCGGATTTGCGGGGAAAATGGATTGAAGGCCACTGGGCTGCCGGGATAGTGGAGGAACTGGCCAAGGAGAAACTGATTCAGGGCTTTGCCGACGGCTCTTTTCGGCCTGAACAGGCGGTTACCCGCTACGAAACCTGTGTCCTCCTCTATCGCGTGCTCGGCAGCGGAACTGCGTCCGGGGCGCAGGCGGGGTCGCAGGTCGGCCTAGCTGATCAAGCCCAGATTCCAGAGTGGGCGCGGGAGGCGGTGGCCGGCTTGACCAGCCGGGGAATCGTTACCGGCCAGAAAACCGCTGCCGGACTCGAGTTTCAGGGCGATCGGCCGCTGCAGCGGTATGAGCTGGCGGTGTTTCTGGCCCGGATGCTGGAAAAGCCGTTGCTCGGTTCCTACCCCGAGGTGACCGAATTTCGAGACGGATCGGCGTTTCCACTCTGGAGCCGTTCCCGGGTGGGGCAGGCGCTGCAGTACCAGTTAATCTCCGGGTACCCGGATCGGACCTACCGGCCGCTGGCGGGGGTGACCCGGGCGGAACTGGCGGCGGCAGTGTACAATCTGCGCAAAGCGAAAACAAACAAGCCGCCGACGGCTTCCTGAGCCGGCGACGGCTTGCGGACGGGCACCAGGCACGCTGGCGGCATTACTTTCCTCAGCCGCCGCACTGCAGGACCCGTCCGCTTTTGTCTTCCTTGATCGCTCGGACGGCGCCTTCGACCCGTTTGTTGCCCTCCCAGGCGATACCGAAACCGAATTGCAGCGTCTTGCATTTAAACTGATACATGCCACCAAGCAGGCCGCAGACCAGTCCCGAAGTCTGGCCGGTGCTGTCCACCACCACGATTTCGGCCGCCCCGCCACCGCTGACATGCCGCTCCAGCGCCTGACGCAGGGCGGTGATGCTCTGGGGGGTGGTCATTTCTTCCGCCGGGGCGATGAAGATTGCGGTCGGGATGTGCCCGCTTTCCCATTCGCTGAGTGTGCGGACGTCCACTAGCAGAGGATCGTTGAACAGCGCATCGCCGCCGTTGTGCCCGCCGCGATAGTCAGCCACATCCCCGTCGCCGTCGTCGTCGAGCAGGTTCAAGAGCTCCCGGGCGGTGATCAGATTGGCGAGAATCCCCGGCTGCGAGGAGCCGGGATGGTTGAGGCCGCGTAAATAGGAACTGCTGTCGGCGGTGGAAATGACGGCGGTTCCAGTGACTTGATCCCATTCTACTTCGGCGCCCAGAGATTCGGCGACGGCCCGGAGCGGGATCAGCACCCGTCCGTTCTTCAGCAGCGGAGGTTGATCAAAGTCCACCTCTTGGCCGTTGACCTTGACCAAAATGGCTCCGGCGCCCAGCGCCGCGCCGGTGGCCAAAATGGCCGTCAGCGCCAGTACCAAAAGCAGGACCGGCAACCGTTGCGCTAATTTTACTCTCAATAATGTTCTCCTCCTTCCCAAACATAATCAATTCGTCATTTGCATCTATAATTCCTGCTTGATAGAATCAGAGAGGAAGCCGGCTCGGGCGGAGGCAATCGCCGGCCGAAGGCCGGACCGGATTTGGAGGAAGAGGAGGCGCATACTGATGCGTGCACAGGAAATATTGGAATTGGCGGTGGCCTTGGGTAAGGCGGCTGATCCCCGGGGCGAAGAAGAAGTGAATCAACATTTGGAACGAGTCAAATCCGATTACGAGCAGGCCGGCAGCGAGGAGAAAGAACTGTTCGACCCGGACCGGCTCTGGAACCCCTATGACGACACCCGCTACCTGGTCGGCGGCCCTGATCTGGAGGTCAACCATATTCTGGCCGGGATCGACATCGAGAGCGGCGAGCTGCTGCTGGCCGACCGGCTGCGGGAGCGGGGGCGGCAGATTGATCTGGTGCTCAGTCATCATCCCGAAGGAGTGGCGCTGTCCGGCCTGCATCGGGCGATGGAATTACAGATCGATGTGCTCTGTCTCCAGGGCCTGCCGGTCAATGTGGCGGAGAAGCTGACGCTTTCCCGGATCAGCGAGGTCAAACGGGCCGCCAACGTCTGGAATTACAATCGCAATGTCGACACCGCTCGGCTGCTGGGGATCCCGCTGCTGTGTGTGCACACCCCGGCCGATAATCTGGTGACCCGATTTTTGACCGGATATTTGGAGCAGCGGCAGCCGCGGACAATCAAGGAGCTGATTTCCCAGCTCCGGGAAATCCCAGAATTTCGGGCGGCCAGCCGGGCGGGGGTGGGGCCGCAGATCAGCAGCGGTTCGGCTTCCAGCCGCTGCGGCAAGATCTGGGTCGATATGACCGGCGGCACCACCGGTTCCAAAGACGTCTACGCCCGGCTGGCGCATGTCGGCATCGGAACCTTGGTGGTGATGCACATGCCCGACAATCACCGGGAGGAAGCCGAAAAGCACCATCTCAACGTCGTCCTGGCTGGACATATGGCCAGCGATTCGATGGGGCTGAATCTATTTATGGATCATCTCCGGGCTCGAGGGATCGAGATTACCGGCTGTTCCGGATTGCTGGCGGTTTCCCGGGAACCGGGAGCGGTCGGCTGCTGAAATTAGAATTGGGGAGGATGCTGTGACCAAAAAACCTGAACTGCTGGCTCCAGCCGGCGGTTTCGAGGCCCTCCGGGCGGCGGTGGGCAACGGCGCCGATGCCGTCTATCTGGGGGGGACGGAGTTCAGCGCCCGGGCGGGAGCGGTCAATTTTGACCGGGAGCAGCTGCGGGCGGCGATTGACTTTGCCCATGACCATGGGGTTAAAGCCTATATCGCGGTCAACACCCTGATCTATGACGAGGAACTGCCGGCAGCGCTGGAATTCGCCTGGTACGCGGCCGAGGCCGGGGCCAATGCCCTGATCGTCCAGGACCTGGGCCTGATCGATGCCCTGCGGCAGATTCTGCCGGAGGTCGCCCTCCATGCCAGCACCCAGATGACCGTCGCCAGCAGCGGCGGGGCCAAGGCGCTGGCCGCCCGGGGAATTTCTCGGGTGGTGCTGGCCCGGGAATTGTCGCTGGCTGAGATCGGCTCGATCGTCCGCCAAAGCGGCTGCCCGATCGAGATCTTCGTGCATGGGGCCTTGTGCATCAGTTATTCCGGTCAATGTCTGCTGAGCAGCCTGGTCGGCGGCCGGAGCGGCAACCGGGGAAGCTGTGCCCAGCCCTGCCGGCTCAAGTACCGGCTGCTCCGCAACGGCGAAACTGTGCCGGCGGTGGCGGGCGAGCATCTGCTCAGTCCCCGCGACCTCAACACCCTGCAGCTTCTCCCCCAAATTCTGGCTACTGGTGTGGCGGCGCTGAAGATCGAAGGCCGGATGAAACGGCCGGAGTACGTGGCCACCGTGGTCCGGATCTATCGAGCGGCGATCGACGTCCTGTGCGAGCAGGGACCGGCGATCGACCTGGAAACCGCTAACCAAGAATTGGCGCAGATTTTCAGTCGTGATTTTTGCAGCGCTTATCTGCTCGGCAATCCCGGCCGGGAGTTAATGAGCTATCAGCGACCGAACAACCGGGGGGTGTATCTGGGGCGGGTGGTCGGCTGGGATCCGGCCGCCCGGCGGGCGGAAATCGCGCTCGCCGGCCCGCTCCGAAGCGGCGACGGGATCGAGGTTTGGACCAACCGGGGAGGCCGGCAGGGCTTCACGATCGAAACCCTGACGGTCGGAGCGGAGCCGGTGGCGGCCGGGGAACGGGGGCAGATTGTGGCTTTTACCAGCCCGATCCGGCTGGGGTTAGGGGACCGGGTGTTCAAGACTCTGGACCGGGCCTTGAGCGAACGGGCGCAGAACAGTTTTCAGCCCGGCAGTGAGCCCGCGATTCCGGTCCGGATGGGACTGGCCGCCGCTCCCGGCGAGCGGGTCCGGGCCTGGGCGCTCGACCGCCAGGGCAACCGGGGGGAAGCGGAGAGCGATTACTGCGCCCAGCCTTCGGTCAAATATCCGGCGACCGCCGAGCAGGTGCAGGAGCACTTTTCCCGGCTGGGGGGAACGGCCTTCACTCTGGACGGGTTGGAAACCGAGCTGGCCCCGGGATTGCTGCTGCCCCGCAGTGTGCTTAACGAATTGCGACGATCGGCATTGGCGGAGCTGACCCGGAACCGCCGGCAGCAGCTCCGTGCGCCGCGGCCGGGAGCGGAGGAATTTCGCCGCCGCCTGAACCGCTGGTTGGGCCGGCGAAGCCGACCGGGATCGGGATCGGCGGTTGATCACCCGGCTTCGATCCGGCTGGCGGTGAGCGTGGGCAGTTTCCCGGCGGCGCTGGCTGCTGTCGCCGCCGGAGCCGACCAGGTCTATCTGCCGGCGCCCGATGTTTTGGCCGGTTCGGAGGAACGGGCGCTCAGCCGGGAATTGGCGCAGTTGGCCCAAAACCGGGGTTGCCGGTTGCTGCTGACCTGTCCCCGGGTGGTGGAAGAAGCGGTTGAGCAGCAAACCTGGGCCCGGTTGCTCCGCATCCGGGCAGCGCTGCAGCCGTTGCCGGTCGGAATTCTGGTCAACAGCCTGGCCGCCCGGGACTGGGCGGCGGGACAGGGGCTGGACCCGATCTACAGCGATCTCGGCTGCAATCTGGTCAACCGGCCGGCGCTCCTCCGCTGGCGGGAGGAGGGGGCCGAACAATCGACGCTTTCTTTGGAGCTGAATCTCCGCCGAATTCAAAATCTTGGTTCTGACATCCTGAGCAGCTGTGAAATCGTGGTCTACGGGGAGATGATGCTGATGATCTCCCGCCACTGCGTCATCGGCGCTCTCGCCGGAGCGGGGGAGGCCGGCCAAACCTGCCGCCGGCCCTGCCGGCAGGCGGAATTCGCGCTTCGGGACCGGTTGGGACTGGTCTTTCCCCTGGGAGTCGACCGCCGCTGCCGGATGCAGGTTTACAATTCCAAGGTGCTGAATCTGCTCGAGCAGCTGCCGCAACTGTTAGCGCTGCCGGTGCGGTCGCTTCGGCTGGAGTTGCAGCGGCGGAATGAACGGGAGGTGGCGGAACTGGTAGCCGCCTTCAAATCTGAAATCAATCGGATCCGGACCGGGGTCTCGCCGGTGTCCTATGCGCCGCTGCCGACCAGCCGGGCGATAGTGGAACGGTATGCTCCGGCCGGGACCACCCGCGGGCACCTCTTTCGAGGGGCGGAATAAATAAAAGGGTAGAGCGGAGACGAAGGGAAGAAAAATGGAAGAACGAACTCTGGAGAAACTAGGATATTTTACCGTAATCGAACAGCTCCGGGAATGCTGCTGGTCGCCGCTGGGAGCGGAGACGGCGCAGCGGCTGCTGCCCGCTGGTGACCGGCTCACGATAGCGGAAGCGCTGGCCGAAACCAGCGAAGCTCAGCAGCTGCTGCGGCGCCAGCCGCGGCCGCCGCTGGACGGATTGCAGGACGCCCGCCCTGGGTTGGAGAAGATCGAGCGGGGCGGGGTGCTGGAGGGCAGCGAGCTGCTGGTGCTGTTGTCGGCTCTGCGGGTGAGCCGGCGAATGAGGCAGTTTCTGGCCGAGAACTGCCGGCAGGACCGCATGCTCAAAGCCTACGGCGAACGACTGGGTGATTTCAGCGGACTGGAAAAGCGGATTGGATCCTGTATTACCGAGGAAGGCGAGGTCGCCGACACCGCTTCGCCGGAGCTGCACCGGCTAGTCCGGCTGACTCAGCAGATTCAGGTTCGGATTCGGGAAAAGCTGGAGCAGATGCTCAAGCAAACCGAAGTGCAGCGGCTGCTCCAAGACAATCTGGTCACACTGCGCCGCAACCGCTACGTGATGCCGGTTAAACAGGAGTGCCGGAGCCAGTTCGCGGGGATCGTGCATGACCAATCGGCGAGCGGGGCCACGGTCTATATGGAGCCGTTGGTGGTGGTCAATATGAACAACGAGCTGAAACGGCTGGAAGGTGAAATCGAGCGGGAAATCGAACGGATCCTGCGCGAGCTTAGCCAGCTGGTGCAGGCTCGGCGGTTCGAATTGGAGGAGACTCTCCAGGCGTTGGCGGCGATTGACTTTGCGCTGGCCAAGGGCAAGCTCAGTCTGCGGATGAATGCCGGAGCGCCCGAAATCACCGATCGTATGCACCTGGCTTTGCTGGGCGCACGCCATCCGCTGCTGGGCAGCGGGGCAGTGCCGATCTCGGCGGAGCTGGGCAAAGCCTTCGACGTGCTGGTGATCACCGGTCCCAATACCGGCGGCAAAACAGTGGCGCTCAAGACCATCGGCCTGCTCTGCCTAATGGCCCAAGCCGGGCTGCATATTCCCGCTGAACTGGGGACGGTGGTCCCGGTCTGGGCCGACATTTGTATCGACATCGGCGACGAGCAAAGCATCGAACAGTCGCTCAGCACTTTTTCCGCCCACATGGCGACCATTGTCGGGATTCTGCGCCGGGCCGGGGAGCGGTCGCTGGTGCTGCTGGACGAACTGGGAGCGGGGACCGATCCGACCGAAGGCGCGGCGCTGGCAATGGCGATCGTGGAGCGGCTGCAGCAGGCGGGAGCGAAATTGATCGCCACCACCCATTACAGCGAGCTCAAGGTTTTTGCCTACAATACTCCCCGGGTGGAAAACGGTTCGGTCGAATTCGATGCGGTGAGCCTGCGGCCAACCTATCGCCTCCGGATCGGTTTACCCGGCAGCAGCAATGCTTTTGCCATCGCCACCCGGCTGGGACTGGAGACCGGAGTGGTGGAACGGGCGCGGCAGTTTATCAGCCAGGAGGAGCTGCATGTCGGCGAGCTGCTCCAAAATCTGAAGGAGCGGGCGCTGGCCAGCGAGCAGGAGCGGAAAACCGCGGAGCAGTTGCGCCGAAACGCTCAGGAGCTGGAAAACGAGCTCCGCCAGAAGCAGCGGGAGTGGAAGGAGAAAGAAGCGAAATTACGGCAGAAGGCCCATGAAGACGCGATTGAGGTGGTCCGCCAGGCCAAGCGGGAGGCGGAGGGCATCGTTCGGGAGCTGCGCCAGAAGGCGACTTCGAACGAGGGGGCGGCGGCCAAGACAGCGCTGAACTCGCTCCAGGACGATCTCTATCGGCAATGGGGGACGCAACCGGAACCGGAGTCGGCGGTCAGGTTTGCGGTTCAAGTCGGCGACCGGGTGGAAATGCCCCGGCTGAGTCAGTCGGGAGTAGTCCTGGAGCTGCCGCCGGGCGGGGAGGAAGTCCAGGTGCAGGTGGGCAGCATCCGGCTTAAGCTGCCCCTGAGCGAACTGCGACCGGCTGCCGCCGGCCGGGAGGAAAGCCCGCGGCCGCCGGCACCGGTCCGGATTTCACTGGAGAAAGCCGGATCGATCAAGAACGAGGTTCATCTGCGGGGAAAAACGGTGGATGAAGCTCTGGATGATCTGGAAAAATATCTCGACGACGCCGTGCTCGCCGGCCTGCACACGGTCTATGTCATTCACGGCCGGGGAACCGGGACTCTCCGCACCGAAGTGCGGCGCTATCTGACCCAACACCCCCAGGTGGCTGCCTACCGGCCCGCTTACCCGCATGAGGGCGGAATCGGGGTCACCGTGGCAGAGCTGAAGTCCTAGCCGCTTCGCTGGGGTCGGGTCCCCCGGCTGTTGCTGGGCTTGGCCCCCGGGTTGGAATCGCCGGACTGATTGTCGCCGGCGCCGGACTGCTGCTCCGGCTCGGCAGTTGACGGCTGCTTGGCGTTCTCGCTCTCGCCGGGGACGGTCGGCGGTTGAGCCGGCTTGACCGGGACCGCGAGATGGAGGTCACAGGTCAGGGTCGGTGCCTGGCTGCGGCGCAAGACGTCCTTTTCCCTGGTATTAGCCGGACAGTAGGGGCCGGCCAGCTTGCCGGAAGTGGTGCAAATCACCACTTCGACGATGCTTTCCTCCGCCGCCTGCTCGGGATTGGCGGGGGACGCTTGCGGGTTGTAGCCGGCGGGGACCTTGAAGGAATGGACCGGGATTTGGCTGTGGGCCTTTTCCATGATCGTTTTCCAGATCGGACCAGGGTAGTTGCCGCCATACACGCCCCGCATCGACTGGTTCTGATTGTCGTAGCCCATCCAGACGGCGGCTACCAAATCCGGGGTATACCCGACGAACCAAGCGTTGGTGTCGTCGTTGGTGGTCCCGGTCTTGCCCGCGGCGGGGCGTCCGATATTGGCTTTGACCCCGGTCCCGGCGCTGATCACATCCTGCAGCATGCTGGTCATCAGGTAGGCGGACGTGGGATCGCAGACCGAACGCTGCTCGGTCCGATGCTGATAGAGGACGTGGCCGGCATTGTCGGTAATCTTTTCGACGACATAGGGCTGCACGTACACGCCCTGATTGGCCAACACCCCGTAAGCCGCGGCCAGTTCGAGCGGGCTGACCCCCTTGGTCAGGCCGCCCAGGGCCAGGGACAGATTATAATCGTTGTGGGAGCCACTTTTGACCAAGGAGCTGATCCCCATTTTTTCCGCATAGCGGATTCCTTCACTGATCCCGATCTGGTCCAGCAGTTTCACAGCATAAGTGTTAATCGAGTATTGGACCGCGGTCCGCATGGTGATCAGGCCGCGGTAAGTCTCGTCGTAGTTTTTGGGACTCCAGCTGGCATTGCCGACCTGATACGTGACCAAAGAGTCCTCCAGCATATAGCTGGGGCTGTAGCCTTTGGCCAACGCCGGCAAATAGACGGCGACCGGCTTGAAGGCCGATCCCGGCTGGCGGAGGGCATCGGTGGCCCGGTTGAAGGCTCGCCGCTGGGTGTTCTTGCGGCCGCCGATCATGCCCTGCACGGCTCCGCTGGCGGGATTGATGACCACTGCCGCCGACTGCACCAACTGCTCATTTTTACCGGTGGGGAAATAGCGGTCCTGCTGATAGATGCTATCAATGGTTTGTTGGATCTCGGAGTTCATGGTGGTGTGGATCCGCAGCCCCTCCCGATAAATGACCGACTGCGGATTCTCGTAGAGGTTGAGGCTTTCTAAGATCTGCTCGGTCTGGTCGAGGACATAATCGACGAAATACTGATTACTGCTCGACATCAAGGCCTTTTTGCCGCTCACTTCCAGCGGCATTTTTTGAGCTGCCGCGGCCTGCTCGGGGGTGAGAAAGCCGGCTTCGACCATGCGGGTCAGGACCACGCCTCGCCGTTCCAGCGCCGCTTCCGGGTGTTTGAACGGGGAATAGGTGGCGGGGCTCTTGACAATGCCGGCCAGCAGGGCGCTTTCGGCCAGGTTCAAACGGTCGACGTCCTTGCCGAAAAAGACATGGGCGGCGGCCTGCACGCCGTTTGCGCCTTCTCCAAAATAAATGCGGTTTAAATACATTTCCAGGATTTCCGGCTTGGTGTATTGCCGTTCCAAGCGGAGGGCCAAAATTGCCTCCTGGATTTTACGCTCCAGGGTTTTTTCCGGTTTGTTGAAGAACGCGTTCTTGACCAGCTGTTGGGTGATGGTGCTGCCGCCCTCGCTGCCGAAGCCCTTGACCAAGTTGACAATTACGGCCCGAATGATGGCATCCGGACGAATCCCGTAATGTTCGTAGAAGCGGGTGTCTTCGGTGGCGATAAAGGCCTGCTGCAGCGCCAGCGGGATTTTGTCGAGGGCGACGATCTCCCGGTTCTCGGTTTCGTGCAGCCGCTCGATCAGGACGCCCTTCTGATCATAGACAAACGTGGTTTGGGTTGGTTCAAGCTTTTCCGGATCCCATTGGGGCATGGTCCGGACTGTCTGCAACATATAAATGAAACCAAAACCACCAGCAACGAACAACAGTACCAGCATGAATAATGATAAAAAATGCTTCCAGTTGCTTTTTCTTCGGGGCCGCCTGCGGACCATGGTGAACGCTCCCTGCTGTTAATAAAGCGAATTTGACGGCTTCATTATATCATAGGCGCGGAACTGTCAAGCGAGCTGAGCCGGGATTGCTTGAAATGGCGGCGGCGGGTATGCTATTATGGCCAACGAGGAGGCGAAGCGCATTGCTCGAAACCGAAATAAAACGTCAGCTTGATATTATCCGGCGCGGCACCGCGGAAATCATTCCCGAAGAGGAACTGATCAATAAGCTGCGTCGTTCGATTCAAACCCAGGTTCCGCTGCGGATCAAACTGGGTCTCGATCCCACCGCTCCGGACATCCATTTGGGGCATACCGTAGTCTTGAACAAACTCCGGCAATTTCAAGATCTGGGCCATCAGGTGATTTTGCTGATCGGCGACTTTACCGGCCGGATTGGCGATCCCAGCGGGAAGTCGGAAACCAGAAAACAGCTGACCGAAGAAGATGTAATGGCCAATGCCCGGACGTACCAGCAGCAGATTTTCAAGGTGCTGGACAGCAGCCGGACCCAGATCGTGTTCAACAGCGCCTGGTTGGGGACCCTGAATTTTGCCGATGTCCTCCAGCTGGCGGCCAAATACACGCTGGCCCGGATGATGGAGCGGGACGACTTTGCCAAACGCTTTCGTACCGGACAGGCGATCGGCATCCATGAGCTGCTCTATCCGCTGATGCAGGGTTATGATTCGGTGGCCCTGGAGGCGGACGTGGAGCTGGGCGGCACCGATCAGAAATTCAACCTCTTGGTCGGCCGTTCCCTGCAAAAGGAGTATCAGCAAGAACCGCAGGTGACTATCACCATGCCGATTCTGGAAGGCTTGGACGGCGTCCAGAAAATGAGCAAGAGCTTGGGCAATTACGTCGGGGTCAACGAACCGCCGGCGGAGATGTTCGGCAAGCTGATGTCCCTGCCCGATGAATTGATGATCCGCTATTTTGAACTGCTGACCCGGGTGCCCCTAACCGAAATCGCGGCCATGGCCGAGGGGCTGCAAACCGGCGCTCTGCATCCCCGGGAGCTGAAGGTCCGGCTGGCCCGGGAATTGGTGACCGTGTATCACGACCAAGAGGCGGCGGCGGCGGCCGAAGCGGAGTTCGACAAGGTCTTTCAGCGCCGGGAGTTGCCGACCGAGATTCCAGAGGTGGCAATTGCGGCGGCGGACCTGGAGCAGGGGAGCATGTGGGCCCCTCGGCTGCTGGTGCAGCTGGGGCTGGCGGCCAGCAGCAGTGAAGGCAAGCGCTTGCTGGCCCAGGGCGCGGTCGAGATCGACGGACAGCGGCTGGAGGAAGCGGACGCAGCGGTACCGGTGCGGGACGGCCTGGTGGTCCGAGCAGGGCGGCGTCGTTTTGCCCGGGTTCGGTTGCAGTAAAATTCCTGTTGTCAGGAGCGCAGGGGAAGATGATATAATTGGAGAAAGCAGTCGGATGATCTCGAAAAGGCTGAATTCGGAAGAGGGTGGAATTGATGCAATCGGTGATAGGATTTTTGCCCAGTGTTGGTCCCTGGGAGTTGATTCTGATTCTGGCATTGGCGCTGATCATCTTCGGGCCGGGTAAATTACCGGAAGTGGGGCGGTCTCTAGGCAAGAGCCTGAACGAGTTTAAGCGAGCATCAGCGGACATCAAGCAACAGATCGATGCCGAAGTCAAAGAGGTGGAGAAAATCAAGCAAGAAAACGCCTGAAATCCATGAGGCGAGAAAACAATAATTTTGGACTCTTATCGAGAGAGGTGGAGGGAAGGGCCCGATGAAACCCGGCAACCTCATTGCCTGCAACCCAGGCGGTGGACGGTGCCAATTCCCGCAGAACGCAGGTTCTGAGAGATGAGAGGGGTTTCTGCGTATTGCGCACCCTTCTTCATCGGAGGGTTTTTTTATTGGCAACCGCCTCGGCTGGGCCGAGGCGAGAGGAACAGGAAGACGAACAGGAAAAGGAGGCTGAGCAGTGGCCGCCATCGCTGCAGGCGGAAACCGCCTGAAAAAACTTACGCTGACAAACATCTTGATCCTGGACGGGGCCATGGGAACGATGCTCCAGGCCCAGGGGCTTCCACCCGGAGTCTGCCCCGAAAGCTGGAATCTGGATCACCCCGGAGCAGTCCAAACGGTGCATGAGCAGTATTTGGCTGCCGGAGCGACGGTGATCCAAACCAATACCTTCGGGGCCAATCGGTTCAAACTGGCCGAATATCAACTGCAGCACCAGGTTGCCGCAATTATTGAAAAAGCGGTGGGCTTGGCCCGGAAAGCGGCCCGCTCCCGAGCCTTGGTGGCGGTTTCACTGGGGCCGACCGGACTGCTCAGTCCGCCCCTGGGGACTACCTCCTTCCAGCAGTTTTACGATGCTTTCGCCGAAGTGGCGGAAGCCGCCTGGCGGGCGGGAGCGGATTTGATCAGCATCGAGACCATGACCGACCTGATTGAAATCAAAGCCGCGGTTGCCGCCGTTCGTACCGTGACTCCGCTGCCGGTGCTGGCCCAGATGACCTTTGAGCCCAGCGGCCGGACCTTGATGGGGGTAGAGCCGGAGACCGCTGCCATTGTCCTGTCCGCGGCGGGAGCGGATGCGGTGGGAGCCAATTGTTCGGGCGGGGCGGCGGAACTGCTGACGGTGATTCAGCGGATGGCTGAAGTAACCGGACTGCCACTGGTGGTCCAACCCAACGCTGGACTGCCCCGACTGATTGAAGAGCGGACCTGTTATACCCAGACACCGGCGGAAATGGCGGCTTTCGTCCCGGCGCTGGTGGAGGCGGGGGCCTGGATTATCGGCGGCTGCTGCGGGACGACGCCTGAGCATATCCGCCTCCTGGCCCGGGCGGCGGAGCCGTATGCGCCGAAAATCCGGCAGCAATCGGGTCCGGCGGCTTTGTCCAGCCGCAGCCGCTATCTGTTGGTGGGCAGCCCCCACCCGTTGGCATTCATTGGGGAACGGATCAATCCGACCGCTCGCAAGAAATTGGCGGCGGATATCAGCCAGCGAACATATGAGCTGGTGCTGGCCGAAGCCCGGGAGCAGGTGGCGGCGGGAGCTCAGTTACTCGACGTCAATGTCGGAGTGCCGGGGATTGACGAGACAGTGGCAATGGCGGAAGCGGTGGTTCGGATCCAGGCGGCGACCGATGTGCCGCTGGTGCTGGATTCGACTTCGCCGGCGGCGATCGAAGCCGGACTCCAGGCCTTTGCCGGGAAACCGCTGATCAATTCGGTCAACGGCAAACCGGACAGCCTAGAGGCGATTTTGCCCCTGGCCCGACACTACGGCGCAGCAGTGTTGGGCCTGACTTTGGATGAGAGCGGAATTCCGGAAACCGCGGTCGACCGGCTGCGGGTAGCCCAGCGGATTGTGGCACGGGCTCTGGAACTCGGGATGAAGCGGGAAGACGTCTTCATCGACTGTCTGGTCCAGACGGCGGGGGCGGAGCAAAGCCGGATCGTGGAAACGCTTCAGTGCTTGCAACTGGTGAAGGCCGAGTTGGGGGTATCCACCGTGCTCGGGGTCAGCAATGTTTCCCACGGATTGCCCCGCCGGGAAATTCTCAATGCCGGCTTCCTGGCCATGGCTTTCGCTGCCGGGCTGGATCTGGCGATCGCCAATCCCTACGATCAGCGGATGAGCGAAACCCTGGCGGCGGCCAATGTCCTGCTCGGCCGAGACCGTTTCTGTCGATCGTATGTGTCCCGCTTCCAAGAAAGCGGAAGTCAAGAACCGCCGATTCGGCCGGGGGAAGCCGCCGCTGCCGGCGGGGAGCCTCCGATCCAGCAGCTGATTGCGGCAGCGGTCGTCAAAGGTGAGCAGGAGCGGATTGTGGCCCTGGTCGAAAAGGGGATCGAGCAGGGGGTCCCGCCGCTGGACCTGGTTAATCAAAGTCTGATTCCAGGAATCGAGGAAGTGGGCCGGCGGTATGAGACCAATCAGTACTTTCTTCCCCAGCTGATTCTGGGAGCGGAAACGATGAAGTCCGGATTCGAGCGGCTGCGGCCGTTGCTCCAGGATTCGCAGCGGTCGCCGGCGGGGACGATTGTGCTGGCGACGGTCGAGGGGGATATTCACGATATCGGTAAGAACATAGTGGCGGTGCTCCTGGAAAATTACGGATTTCGGGTGATCGACCTGGGCAAGGATGTGCCGGCGGCGGAGATTGTGGCGGCGGCTGAGCGGGAGCAGGCGGAGCTGATCGGCCTGAGTGCGCTGATGACGACAACAATGCCCCGGATGGCGGATGTGATCGCTCTGATCAGAGAGAAAAAGCTGGCCAGCAAGGTCATTATCGGCGGAGCGGTGGTGACTGCCGAGTACGCCCGCCGGATCGGAGCCGACGGTTGGGCGACGGACGCCCGCCGGGGGGTGTTGACTGCCCTGGAACTGGTGGGCAAGAGTATCGCGAAGCAATAAAGGGGGATGAACGCAGGTGCCGGTGCAAAAGAGTTATGAGGAGATCAATGAGAAAATTCGCCAGGGCCAGGCGGTGGTGGTCACGGCCGAAGAGGTGATAGCCCTGGTTCGGGAAAAGGGTGTGGAGCGGGGCGCTCGGGAAGTGGATGTTGTTACCACCGGGACGTTCGGTCCGATGTGTTCGTCCGGGGTGTTCCTTAATTTCGGCCATCCCAAGCCAAGAATGCGGATGACTAAAGTCTGGCTCAATAAAGTTGCGGCCTATGCCGGGCTGGCGGCGGTGGATGCCTATCTCGGCTGCACTGAGCTGCCGGACAATGACCCCGCCAATCAGATTTATCCGGGGCGGTTTCTCTACGGAGGAGGGCATGTGATCGAGGATCTGGTCGCCCGCCGGCCGGTCCGGCTGGAGGCGCTGGCCTATCCTACCAGTTGTTATCCCCGGCGCCGGATTGAAACCACCATCACGCTGGACGAGATCAACGAGGCGGTGTTGTTCAATCCCCGCAATGGCTACCAAAATTACAACGTAGCGGTCAATCTTTCCAACCGGACCTTGTACACCTATCTGGGGATGCTCAAGCCCAACCTCGGCAATGCCTCTTATTCCAGCGCCGGTCAGCTCAGTCCGCTGCTTAATGATCCCTATTACCGGACGGTGGGGATCGGGACCCGAATTTTTCTGGGCGGCGGCGTAGGCTATGTCGCCTGGCACGGTACCCAGCACAATCCGGAAGCCGCCCGGGGCGAAAACGGAGTGCCGCTGGGCGGAGCGGGGACGCTGGCTGTGATCGGCGACCTCAAACAGATGAAGCCGGAATGGTTGCGGGGAGCAAGTCTGACCGGTTATGGCGTGTCGCTGATGGTCGGGCTGGGGATTCCGATCCCGATTCTGAATGAAGAAATGCTGCGCTTTTGTGCGGTCAGCGATGAAGAAATATTTGCCCCGGTGGTCGATTACAGCGAATCCTACCCCCAAAGTCTGGGCGGCAACCTGGGGCTGGTCAGCTATGCCCAGCTCAAGAGCGGAAAGATTACCATTGACGGCCGGGAAGTGGCGACCAACCCGATGTCCAGCTATCCGATGGCGGTCAAAATTGCCGAAACTCTGAAGGATTGGATTGAACGGGGGGAGTTCCAGCTGACCAAACCGGTGGAACTTTTGCCGTCGGCCGGTTCGGGCATCCGCCTGCATTCGCTGCCGGAGAGAAACGGCGAAGAAAAGGGACGGGGGTAGCGAGGGATGAACAAGAAATTAGTACTGCGCTTTACGGCGGCATTGACCGAGCAGCCGATCATTTACCGTCTGGTCAAAGATTACGATTTGATGGTGAACATCTTGAAGGCGGACATCAATCCCCGGAAAGAGGGTTCGCTGATTATGGAGATGAGCGGCACTGCGGAAAATTTTGAACGGGGACTGGCATTTCTCGAAGGTCTGGGGGTGGGGGTGGAACCGCTCAGCCAGACCATAGTCAAGAACGAGACGCTCTGCACCCAATGCGGGGCCTGTACCGTGATCTGTCCGGTGGGCGCTTTGGAGATCGACCGGAAGACGATGAAAGTTGAATTTGACAACCTGAAATGCATCGTCTGCGGTTTGTGCGTGCAATACTGCCCGTTCAAAGCCATGGAAGTCAAGTTTTAAGGCATGGACAGCAAACGCAGCTACCGGATCATCCGTTCGGCCGAGGAAAGCGGATTGGTTTTTTTCCGGGTGGCGGTCAAGGAGAGCGACCTTTTGATCGGGGTTGATCGCGGCAGCTACCATCCCCGGCTGCCGGCGGCGACGGAGGATCTGGTCTGGCGGCTGCGGCAGCAGCTGGAAGCATACATCGCTCAGGATCCACATTTTCGGTCGGCGCTGGAGCCCTACCTGCTGCCTCTGCCCGCCCCGCCGATCGCCCGCTTGATGAATTGGGCGGCCTGGCAGGCGAACGTGGGCCCGATGGCAGCGGTGGCCGGTGCTTTCGCCGAAACCGTAGGCGGCTGGCTGGCCGGCAGCTGTGCGGAGGTGCTGGTCGAGAATGGGGGCGACCTCTACATTCAGGCTGCCCGGCCCCGGCTGGTGGCGATCTGGGCGGGGGATTCGGTCTTGTCCGGCAAACTGGCCTTGGAGATTGCTCCGGCCGACTGCCCGCTTGGGGTGTGTACCTCCTCCGGTACGGTGGGACCTTCCTATAGCGCTGGCAAAGCGGATGCGGCGGTAGTGGTGGCGTCTTCCGCCGCTCTGGCTGATGCTGCGGCCAGCGCGGTGGGCAATGCGGTGCAGTCGGAAGCGGACATCGAAGCCGGGCTGGCGGCAGCCCGAAAGATAACCGGGGTTGCGGGAGCGGTGGTGATCAAGGCCGACCGGCTGGGCGCCTGGGGGCAGGTGCGGCTGGTGCCGTTGACGTAATCGCATTCGGTTGCTACAATCAAGGGAAGGTTGTTGTAAGCTTCAGCGAAAATTTTGAAAATTGCAGAGAATAGTTTTTGGGGGAGCTCTTATGGCAGGGCTGAGAGTGTCGGGAAGGATCGGCAGACCCTATGAACCTGAGCGTGCTTCGCTGCCACTTCACTGGTGGTACTGGGTAATTCCAGCGCAGGGAGAAGATTGAAGAGTAGCAGCCGTTCTGTGTTTACCAGAACGGCTGTATTGTTTGGAGGGAAATGATGGTTAAGAACACGTTGATGGAGCGGACCCGAAAAGGAGAGCTGGACCCGGTGCTGGAGTTCGTGGCGAGAACCGAGCAGGTTCCGCTGGAGCAGATTGCGACTGGAATCAAGACCGGGACGATTGTCATTCCGGGCAATCCGCTGCATCGGAGCTGCTCCCCGCGGGGGATCGGGCAAGGCTTGCGAACCAAGGTCAATGCCAATATCGGGATGGCTGAAGGCCTTTCCAGCGTGGAGACGGAAACCCAAAAAATGAATATCGCGGTGGCGGCCGGCGCTGACGCCATTATGGACCTCAGCACCGGAGGCAATGTTCTGGGGATGATTCAGAACCTGATCCCCGACTGCCCGGTTCCGTTCGGCACGGTGCCGATATATCAGGCGGCGGTGGGGGCGCGGGAAAGCCGCGGCTCGATTGTAGAAATGAGCGCTGAGGACATGTTTGCGGCGGTGGCGGAGCAGGCGGCGGCCGGAGTCGATTTCATGACCATTCATGCCGGGGTGACCGGCGAGACGCTCCGCCTCCTCGAGCAGCATACCCGGATTGCGGATGTGGTCAGCCGCGGCGGGGCCTTCATGCTGGCCTGGATGCTTTTTCACCAAAAGGAGAATCCCTTTTATGAGCATTTCGACCGGGTGCTGGACATCGCCCGCCGCTACGAAATAACCGTCAGCCTGGGTGACGCTCTCCGACCGGGAGCGGTGGCCGACGCCACCGACCGGCTCCAGGTCCAGGAATTGCTGACCCTGGGGGGGCTGGTCGACCGCTGCCGGCGGGCGGGTGTGCAATGTCTGGTCGAAGGACCGGGGCATGTGCCCCTCCATCAGATTACCGCCAATATCGTGCTCCAGAAGCAGTTGTGCGGCAATGCTCCGTTCTATGTGCTGGGGCCGCTGGTAACCGACGTCGCTCCCGGTTACGACCATATCACCTCGGCGATCGGGGGCGCGATTGCCGCCAGCGCTGGAGCCGATTTCCTCTGCTATGTGACCCCAGCCGAGCATCTAGGACTGCCCAATGCGGAGCAGGTCAAGGAAGGGGTAATTGCCTCCCGGATAGCGGCGCACGCCGCTGATTTGGCCAAAGGAGTGCCCAAGGCCTGGGAGTGGGATCGGGAGATGGCTGCCGCCCGGAAGGCGCTGGATTGGCCACGGCAGCAGGAGTTGGCATTGGATCCGGATGTTTTTCCACCCTATCTGGAAAGCCGGCTGGAAGAAGGCGAATGCAGTATGTGCGGTCCCTTTTGCGCTATGAAAGTGATCAGTCAGGCGATGGGCGGGAAAAAAGTGACCTGTTGACGCAGGCGGGGAGCCGGGGCGGAACGGCCGGCTCGTCTCCGGAAGTCGGCGGCGGATACGGGAAGAAAATGAGACGAGCAGGGAACGAAGGTCAGAAAGGAAGGAACGATGTTCGGCATGGAACCTGCACGACAGCAGATTGCTTCGGCGGCGGCGGTCTTGACCCGGATTCGGGAGCAGCGGCCGCTGGTGCACAATATAACGAATTTTGTGGTTATGAACGATACGGCCAACGCGCTTATGCACATCGGCGCGGCTCCGGTGATGGCCCACGCGCCGGAAGAAGTGGAGGAAATGGTGGCGCTGGCTGGTGCTTTGGTGCTCAATATCGGCACGCTATCCCGGGAATGGCTGGGGGCCATGATTATCGCCGGCCGGGCCGCCAATGCCCGCAATATTCCGGTGATTCTAGACCCGGTGGGAGCGGGGGCGACCCGCTTCCGGACCGAGTCCTCGCTCCGGTTGCTGGAGGCGGTCAACGTTCAGATCCTGCGGGGCAATCCCGGTGAGATCGCTACTCTGGCGGGGATCTCGGCCCAGGTTCGGGGAGTGGATTCGGTGGCGGCGGCGGCCGGCAGCCGGGAAATCGCCCGGACGGCGGCCGCCAAGTTCGGATTGACGGCGGTGGTGACCGGGGCGGAGGATGTGATCGCGGATGAGCGCGGCAGTCTGCTGGTCGGCAACGGCCATCCCCTGATGGCGGAACTAACCGGAACCGGCTGCATGGCCTCGGCTTTAATCGGGGCCTTTGCGGCGGCCAATGCCGACCCGGTGGTCAGCGCTCTGGGGGCGCTGGCGGGATTCGGCATCGCCGGCGAAAAAGCGGCGGTGAAGGCGATGGTGCCCGGATCGTTCCGAGTGGCGTTGATGGATGAGTTGTATTTACTGACGGCGGAAGACATTCTGGCCGGAGCTCGGGTCGCCGGCGAATGAAGTTGAACGGAAGCAAGCGGAGACGAATGAACGGACTGGATCGATTGTCGGTCTATCTGCTTACCGACCGGGAGCTGGCGCCCGGCGGTGATGTGACAGCAGTGGTGGCGGCGGCGCTGCAGGCCGGGATTCGGGCGGTGCAGTATCGGGAGAAAGAGCTGTCCACCGGCGACCAATACCGGCAGGGGCAGATTCTGGCCGAGCTGGTCAGCCAAGCCGGAGGCTGGCTGATCGTCAACGATCGGATCGATATTGCGCTGGCGGTGGGAGCGGCTGGAGTTCATCTCGGCCAGACGGACCTGCCACTGCCGATTGCCCGCCGACTGGGCGGGGCAGAATTGATCATCGGGATCTCGGTCGATACGGTGGCGCAGGCGCAACAGGCGGAGCGAGAAGGAGCCGATTATTTGGGAGTGGGAGCGATCTTCCCGACCGCCACCAAGCCGGAGGCTCCGGTTTTGGGTTTGGCTCGGCTGGCCGAGATTACACGAGCGGTATCGATTCCGGTGATAGCGATCGGGGGAATTACATGCGACCGGCTACAGCCGTTGGCAGCAGCCGGCGCTGATGGGATTGCCGTGGTCTCGGCGGTGATGGCGGCGCCGGACCCGTTTCAGGCCGCAGCCCAGCTGCTGGTGAATTGGACGGCCGGAGGCCGGGAGGGGAACGAATGCGGCTGCAGGAAATCGGGGAATTTGGACTGATCAGGATGCTGACGGCAGCCCAATCTGCCGGCGAGGGGGTGGTGCGCGGTGTCGGCGACGACGCTGCGGTTTTGCAGCCGTCGCCGGGCTGGCAGCTGCTGGCGGCTTGTGACATGATGGTCGAGGGCGTCCATTTCAGTCGCGCCCTGACCGATCCTTTTGATCTCGGCTGGAAACTGCTGGCGGTTAACCTGAGCGACATTGCCGCCATGGCCGGCCGGCCGCGCTGGGGGCTGATTGGACTGGGAATTCCAAACGATGCGGAGCCGGCTTCGATGCATAAAATCTATGCCGGTGTCAATGAACTGGCGGCGGTTTACGGGGTGGCGATTACCGGTGGCGACACGGTAAAGGCCCCCTGTTTGTTTTTAAGCCTGACGATGCTGGGCGAGGTGCCGGCCGGTCGAGCAGTCTACCGTTCAGGAGCGCGGCCGGGCGATTATGTGGTCGTGACCGGCTGCCTGGGATCCTCGGCCGCCGGCCTGCAACTGCTGCTCCGGGCGGTGGAGGTGCCGGCCGCATTGCGGGAACGGATGATCAGTGCCCATTTGCGGCCCAATCCGCGGGTTCGGGAAGCGGAAATGCTGGCTGCCTCCCTGGGGATCGGGGCGATGCTGGACATCAGCGATGGATTGGCCGGGGACCTCGGCCATTTATGCCGGGAAAGCGGAGTGGGAGCGGAGATCTGGCCGGAGCGGATTCCGATTGATCCCGATCTGCCCCTGCTGGCCGAGTTGCTGGGGCAGTCCGTTGGCGATTTCAGTCTCTTTGGGGGGGAGGATTACGAGCTCCTGCTGGCCGTGCCCCCGACGGCGGTGGCGAAACTTCCGGAGCTGGCGGAGCGGCTGAAACTGCCGCTGACGGTAATCGGGCAGTGCACCGCCGCGGCGGGGGTAATCGAATTGGTGGAGGGAAATCGGCGTCGGGTACTGGAACGGGGGGGGTATGATCACTTTGGCAAATAGGAACGGTAGTCCGCACCCCAGCCGGATCCCGGTCGCTTTTTCGATCGCCGGTTCCGACCCATCCGGCGGAGCCGGGCTGCAGGCCGATCTCAAGACTTTTTGCGCCTTCAAGGTATACGGGGCGGCGGCAGTGACGGCGGTTACGGTTCAGAATACACAAGGGGTGCAGGCGGTACTGCCGCTACCCGGGGCTCTGGTCCGGGAGCAGCTGCAGGCGGTGTTGGCGGATTTGCCGGTCGAAGCAGTCAAAACCGGTATGCTGGCCACCGCCGAAATCGTGCGGGCGGTGGCGGAGACGATGGCTTGCTATCCGGACCGACCGCTGGTGGTCGATCCGGTGGCAATCGCCAGCAGCGGGTATGCGCTGATTGACGATCAGGCCTGGGAGTGTTTGTGCAGCGAATTGTTTCCACTGGCAGCTGTGGTCACTCCCAATCTGCCGGAAGCGGAGCGGATCACTGGGATCCGAATCAGGAGCCGAGCCGAAGCCTGGCAGGCGGGGCGGGCCATCCTCCGCACCGGGGCCCGAGCGGTGTTGATCAAGGGCGGACATTGGTCGGACCGGCCCAGTGCCGGCGATGTGCTGATCCAGGACGACCGCTGCCTGGAGTTGAGCCAGCCCTGGATTGCCACCAGCGCCGGCCATGGCACCGGCTGTACGTTGGCGGCGGCCATTGCCGCCGGGCTGGCCAAGGGTGGGGATTTGGAGCAGTCGGTCCGGACCGCCAAAGATTATGTCAGCGCTGCGCTGCGAGAGGCGACCGCTATCGGGCGGGGCGTTCATCCGCTCAATCATCTAGCTGGAGTGTCGTCGGTGTGGGATTTGGGGAGGGAGTAAGATGAACAAGCTGGAGCTGGAAGTTGCGGCGTTGGTCGACTGGTTGCGGAAGCATATGCTGGCGGCTCAGGCCCAAGGGCTGCTGGTGGGGGTTTCCGGTGGCGTCGACTCGGCGGTGGTCGCGGCGTTGATCAAACGGGCGGTGCCGGAGCACGCGCTGGGTGTTATTCTGCCCTGTTTCAGCGATGACCGGGACATCGCCAATGCTCGCGGCGTCTGTGCCAGCCTGGAGCTTGCCTGGATCGAATACGATTTGAGCGGAGCTCATCAGGCCTTCCTGCCCGGACTTCTGCAGCAGCCGGAAATCGCTCCCCGAGTCGATCCCCGCCGCTATCGAATGACCGATGCCAATCTTCGGGCCCGGCTGCGAATGTGCGCCTTATATGCCGTGGCCAACAATCTCGATTGCCTGGTGGTGGGAACGGACAATGCCGCCGAGACCTACTGCGGCTACTTCACCAAATATGGCGACGGCGGCGTCGACCTGCTGCCGCTGGCATTGTATCGCAAGGAAGAAGTCCGGGCGATGGCCCGCTTGCTCGGAATTCCCGATCCGATCATCGAACAGCCGCCGACGGCCGGACTCTGGCCGGGGCAGACTGACGAGCAGGAAATGGGCGTGACTTATCAGGAGATCGACCGGCTGCTGGCGGGCGGAGCCGTAGATCCCCGTTCCCGGGAGCGAATCGAAGAACTTCATCGCCGGAGTGAGCACAAGCGCCATGCGCCGCCGCATTTTATTCGGTAATAAGGGGATATGGGAATGGAACGGCCGATTTTGATTGATCTGTCCGGGGTGAGCAAAACCTATCGCATGGGCGAGGTCTCGGTCGAGGCGCTGAAGGAGACCGAGCTGCAGATCTTTGCCGGTGAGTTTGTGGTAATTCTCGGCCCCAGCGGATCCGGAAAGAGTACCTTGCTGCATATTGTCGGGGGGATGGACAGCCCTTCCCGCGGCCGGGTGTTGTTCCAGGGCGAGGACGTGGCCAGAATGGGGGGCAGTCAGCTCACCACCTACCGCCGACAGAAAATAGGCTTTGTTTTTCAGTTTTTCAACCTCATCCCCGATCTCACCGCCCGCGAGAACGTCAGTCTGGCGGCTGATTTGGTTGAGCAGCCGCTGGCAACGGAACAGGTTCTGGCGGAAGTCGGAATGGAGTTGCGGATGGACCATTTCCCTGCGCAATTGAGCGGCGGCGAGCAGCAGCGGGTTTCGATCGCCCGGGCTATCGTCAAGAATCCCCCGCTGCTATTGTGCGACGAGCCGACCGGATCGCTGGATGCCCTGACCGGCCGCATCATCCTGGAACTTCTGGTTAAAATCAATCGGGAACGAGGAACCACAGTGGTGGTGGTGACCCACAATGCGGCGATCAGCGCCATTGCCGACCGCACCATTCGCATGAGCAGCGGCAAAATCGTGGAACTGACGGAGAATCCGAATCCCCTCTCGCCAGACAAGGTGGAATGGTAATGCCGGTTCTGCTGAAAAAATTGTTTCGAACCATATATACTACCCGCGGCCAGTTTCTCGCCATCGCGGCGGTGGTGGCGGTGGGTATTACTGTCTACATATCGATGACCACGGTTTCCTACAATCTGAATTACACCAAAGAACAGTTTTATCAGCAAAACCGATTCGCCGATTACTATTTTCAGGTGATCAAAGCCCCGGAAGGTCTGCTCCGACAGATCGCGGGCGTGCCCGGTGTGATGCAGGCGACCGGCCGGATTCAGAAAGACGTGCCCTGGCTGCGCCCCGACGGATCCCGGGGGACGGTCCGGCTGACCAGTTACGAATTGCCGCTGGGCCGGCAGTTGAATCAATTGGAATTGGTGCAGGGCCGGCTTTTCGAAAAAGACCCGTCCGGCAGCTCGATCGAAATTGTGGTCGATCCCCAGTTCTGGCGGGGAAATCAGCTCCGCCCGGGGAAAACGATTGCGGTGGTGGCGGAAGGGCGGGAAATCGACCTGACCGTAGTCGGGGCGGCCACCGGACCGGAATTCATCTATCCGTTGCAGGGTTTGGGGAATCTGATTTCCGATCCGCAAAACTTCGGGATCGGCATGATTCCAACTTCCCAGGCGCAGCAGATTCTCGCATTGGAAGGCCAGTACAACCAATTTCTGATCCGCTTTGCGCCCGGTGCCGATCAGCCGCGGGCGGTGGCCCGGATCAAGGAACTGCTTCGGCCCTACGGCGATTTGGCCGATTATCCCCGCAAGCAGCAGTTGAGCGATGCCATTGTCAAGCAGGAGCTCGACCAGCTGGAAGCGATGGCGCAGTTTCTGCCCACGATATTTCTGGGGCTGGCAGCGCTGATTCAATTTGTAATTTTAGGCCGGATGATCAAGGGCCAGCGAATGCAGATCGGGGTCATGAAGGCGCTGGGCTATACCGACTGGCAGGTTTTGCTGCATTACACCGGCTATGCTCTGACCGTGGCCGCGGTCGGAGCCCTGTTCGGCTCCGTGGCTGGAACCGGTCTGGCTTCCCTCTTTTCCCAGATCTATGCTCAATATTTCAACTTCCCTAGTCCCATCAAGGGCATCAATCTGCAATCGCTGCTGAACGGGTTTGTCCTCAGTCTGAGCGTGGGCGGGCTGGCCGGGGTGCTCGGCTCCCGCAAGATACTCAGCATTGTGCCCGCGGAATCGATGCGCCAGGAGATGCCGCTCAAAGCTGGAGCGGTGTTTCTGGAGCGCTGGCCCCGGATTTGGGGACGAGTCTCGATGAGCTGGCGGATGACCTTGCGGACCTTGAACCGCAACCGTTTTCGGTCGGCGGTGGTCCTGATCGGGGTGCTGTTTGCGACCGGGATGATGGTCGTTTCACTCTTCACCCGGGACACCATGGATTATATGCTGATCCGCTATTTCAAAGAGGACCTGGGCTATGATTACCTGATCCGACTAGTAAATCCGGTCAATGAATCCGAACTACTGTCGCTAACTGGCTCGGAATCAATTGTCCGGGCGGAACCGATGGCAGAAATCCCGGTCCGGCTGCGCTTCCAGGGCAAGAAGGAAGAGGATTTGCTGATGGCGGTTTCGCCACCGATGCAGCTGCGCAAACTGCGCTCTGCGGCCGGCCAGGAATTGACGGTACCGTCGGAGGGGATTCTTCTCAACCAGGTAGTGGCCAAGAAACTGGGAGCCCAAACCGGTGATTGGCTGGAGGTGGAGACCATCCTGGCGATCGGCCCGACCCACACCGCCCGGCTGCGGGTGATGGGGATCAATGAACAGTTGATCGGCGGCGCTTCATTCGTCAGTCTCGGCCAGGTCAATCGAATTTTACAGGAGCAGAAGGTAATTACCGGGGTCATGGTGAAAGTGGCATACGGCCGGGGTGCGGCGATGGAGCAAGCATGGGCGGATATTCCCGGAATCGCCGCCATCAGCAGCCGGGATAAGGAGCTCGACTATTTCAACCAGAATCTGGGTTACATGTATTATTCGATCGGGGTGATGCTGGCCTTTGCCGTGATTCTGGGTTTTGCCATTGTCTACAACGCGTCGGTGATGAGCTTTGCCGAACGCCGACGGGATCTGGCCTCACTGCGGGTGATGGGCTTCACCCGAACAGAGATGGCCCGTTTGTTATGGCAGGAGAACCTGCTCCCAACCGTTGTCGGCATCGTTTTGGGGCTGCCCTTCGGGAACGTCCTGTCTCGAGCCTATGCCAGCTCGGTCAGTTCTGAGCTGTTTACCTTTCCAGTCATTATTTATCCGTTTACTTACCTTTTAGCGGGCTTGATCAGTTTCTCCTTTGTGGCCATTACCTATCAACTGGCGAACCGGGCGATTGACCGGATCGACCTGGTTGAGGTGCTGAAAACTCGAGACTAGGGGGAGCGCGATGAAAAGAAGTACTATTCTGTGGTTGCTGCTATTGGCGCTGTTGCTGGCGGCCGGCGGGTATTGGTGGTACAGCCGGCAGGGGCAGGTAGTAGAGCTGGTGGCAGTGACGAGGGGCGAAATCGCCCATGAAGTGGCCGACACCGGATACGTCCAGGCGGTTTCGGAAATTTCAGTCTACAGTCCGCAGTCCGCCCGGGTCAGCAAAGTACTGGTCAAGATCGGCGACCAGGTGACCGTTGGACAGACTCTGGTGCTGATGGAGAATCTCGATCTGAAGGTTCAGGTCAGTGAAATCCGCTCCCAGCTGGCGCAGGCCGAAGCCAATGCAACGGCGATGGCGGCCGGTGTCGCTAATCTTCAGGCGCAGGTGCAGGAGGCGGAGGACGCCGTCGCCCGAATGGCCATTATGTATCCCGAGGGGATAGTAGCCGAGGCTGATTATAAACGGGCTCAGCTGCAGGCGGACGGGCTGCGGGCGGCGTTGAGCGAGCAGGAAGCCCGGCTTGCTTCGGCCCAGGCAATGATAGCGGGGCTGGAATCAACCCTGCTCGACTTGCGGAGTAAACAGTCGGAACTGAAGGTGACCAGCCCGCTTGAGGGCGTGATCCTGAGGCTGCCGGCGGAGCCGGAGCAGGTGCTGATGTCCGGAGCCTTGCTGGCGACGGTGGGGGGGTTGGAGCGGCTTGAGGTCAGGGTGGATATACTCAGCGATGACCTGGCGGAAATCAGGATCGGCCAAAGAGCGCTGATCACCGCGCCGTTTCTCGGCAATCGAACGGTTGTGGGAACAGTCAGCGAAATTTACCCCCGAGCCGAGGAAAAAACCTCGGCGCTGGGGGTGATCCAGCGGCGGGTGGCAGTGATTCTGGATATTCCGGAACCAGCCGGACTGAAGCCGGGCTTCGAGGTCCGGGCGGCGATAGAAACAGTCAGAAATTCCGATGTGCTTCTGATTCCGCGGGAATCGATCCGGCTCGGAGCGGAGGGGGAAGCGACGGTTATGGTCGTTTCCCAGGGACTGGTGGAACACCGCCTGATCAAAGTCGGAATCAGTGATGCCGAACGGATTCAAGTCCTGGAGGGACTGCAACTGGACGAGCAGATTGTTCGGGAAGCGAGTCTCGATCTGCCGGCCGGCAGCAAGGTGAGAGTGCAGTAGCCAAAGCGGAGCAGGAACTGTGTTCAGTGGTGTTCAGCGAGGAGGGGGTCCGGTCATTACCTGCCACAAATCGGCCAGAGTGCCCTGGGCGGTGGGCCGGAAGCTGCTTTCCGGACGGGCGATCAGGCAATCGAGCACGATGAAGGTGGGTATGCCTAAAATGCCGGCGGCCAAATCTTCGGTGGCGTCGTTGCCGATCATCACACATTCTTCGGGAGTGCAGGCCAGAGCGGTCAGAATGTCGCCGTAATAACCTGGTTTGGGTTTGCAATACCGAGAGTTTTCGTAAGTGGTAATCAGCTGCCAGGGGAAATCGGCGATTCCTGCCCAGCGCATCCGGGCACGGGTGGCGATTGCCGGAAACACCGGATTGGTGGCGAGGACAATGATTTTCCCTTGTTCGACCGCCTGCTCCACGATCCGGGGGGCGAGCTCGCTGGGGCAGGTCAATTCCGCAAGTTGATCGAACTGAAGATGGTAAAACTGATCGATCAGCGGCTCGATTGCGTCTCGGTTCAGACGCGTGGCAGCGGTGAAAGCATGCCAGAAGACCGTTTCATTGGAGCATTGCGGATTGTCATTTTCGATCATGGCCGCAGTGGCGGACCAGAGCGCGGCAATGAACCGGCGGGATTCGATTACCGGAGCGACGGCAGCCGCCAAGAGCCGGGTATAGCGCTGCAGGAAAGCCTCCATATTCATCGGCAGCAAGGTGCCGTCGAGATCGAACAGCAGCACCCGGGCCTGATGCAACAGACTGCGGTTATCCGGCGTCATGAGTGACCTCCTGATCTGTCCTGGTCGGAACCGTGATCCAGACCAGCACCGCCGTCAGCAAAGCGATGGTTCCGACAATCGAAAATACCGATTTAATCCCCCAAAAGGCCGCTGCCGCCCCGCTGCCCATGACCGCGGAAAAGCTGCCCAGAAAAATCGCGCTGGTGGTCAAGCCGTACACCGAACCGCGCCGTTCGGCCGGAACCAGGGATCCGATCAGGGCATTGGTGGTGGGGATGATTGCGCCCAGAAAAAGCCCGGTGCCGAGGCGAAGGGCATACAATGGCCAGACTGCGGTCACCAGGGCATGCGGGTAATAGAGCAGGCCGGTGCCGAGCAGAGTTATCTGCAGAATTCGCTTGTGCCCCCAGGCGGTGATTTTCGGGATGAATACAGTCATGGCCAGTAATTGGCCAAGGGCGCCGGCGGCAAACAACAATCCGGTCACAGTGCCGGCGGTAGTGAGCGATTGACCGAGATCGACCACATAGATGGCCAGAATCGGTTCGATGCAGCGGCTGCCCAGCTGGGCGCAAAAAAGTACGGCCAGCATTACATATATCGAACGTCGACTGGCCGGGGTGAGATTGGCCAGCGGTTTCCACCAAGCAGAAGCGGATTGGCTTCGGGAGACAACCGGTTCCTGGAGCAACACGGCGGCGACCACCGTGGCGACGGCGCCAAAGCCGGAGGCGATATGGAAGACGGCTCGATACGAAAAGGCATCGGCCAGCAGCCCGCCGATCAGGGGGCCGGTTACCGCGCCCATGATTTGAGCGGTCTGCAGATAGCCGAGACTTAAACCCAGGGCTGCCGCCGGGGTTCCGGCGCCGATCAGTGAGACTGCGGCGGCGGCGAACCCGCTGAAACAACCCTGCAATATTCGGTACACGAACAATTCCTGAACTGAGCCGGCGGTGCCGCTCAAAATATTAAAAACCACCACCGCTACGCAGGACCGGAGTAAATTCGTTTTATAGCCGCTGCGATCGGATAATTTACCCCAGAGCGGGGAAAAGATGGCTGCGATCAGAGAGCTGATGGAACTGATGAGACCCGACCACCAGGCGACCGAATCCGATTCGGTTATGCCCAGTGACATGATGTAAAGCGGCATGTAGGAGAAAACACTGGTGAAGACGATGAACATCGTGAATTGCACGAACAGCATGATATACAGATTTCGTTTCCAGATTTCCATCCCCAGAGTTCACTCCATTCCTTTTGATGGTAGCGCCAGGAGCTTGGATTGGCAAGAGAAATAGCGGTATGCTACAATTTGGGTGAACTTTAGGGGAGGGAAGCATGTGTCGGGTCATTCAAAATGGGCGAATATCAAGCACCGGAAAAGCAAGGTCGATGCCCAGCGCGGCAAGCTGTTCACGAAAATCGGCCGGGAAATTCTGCTGGCGGCCAAAGCCGGCGGTGGTGATCCCAATACCAATCAGCGATTGAAAACGGCCATCGCCCGAGCGCGCGAAGCCAATATGCCGGTGGACAATATTCAACGCTGTGTGCTCCGGGGAACCGGAGAATTGGACAGCGTTAGTTTCGAGGAAATCACCTATGAAGGATATGGACCAGGCGGAGTTGCGATTCTGCTCAATATTGCTACCGACAACCGCAACCGAACGGCGCCGGAAATCCGTCATCTCTTTTCTCGGGCCGGCGGGAGTCTGGGCGAAAGCGGCTGTGTGGCGTGGATGTTCAAACGGCGGGGAGTCTTGACCATTGACCTGGCGGCAACCGGCCGGGATGAGGATGAATTGCTGCTGCTGGCCCTGGACGCCGGCGCCGAAGATGTGGAAGTCGAGGACGGAACTGCGGAAATCTATACCCAGCCGGAGGACTTCGAACAGGTTAAGGAAAGCCTGAGCGGGCACGGAATATCCTTCGTGCGCTCGGAAATTTCGATGATACCGGACAACACGATTGAGGTCGGGGATGGTGAGCAGGCCGCGACTTTGCTGCGTTTAATGGACGCGCTGGAAGACCATGACGATGTCCAGGACGTGTATGCCAATTTCGATATTCCGGAAGAACTGCTGGAATCCATGTAGATTAGGATCATGCGATGCGGCTGCTGGTACACACTTGCTGCGGACCCTGCGCCTGTTATCCGTTCAGCTGGCTGGCGGAGCAGGGACATGACAGTACCGCTTTCTTTTTTAATCCCAATATCCATCCCTATCAGGAATTTGAGCGCCGCGCCCAAGGGGTGGCGGCGTTGGCCGATCAGCGGGGGATGCCGGTGATCTGGGCCAAACAGTACGATCTCGACGATTTCTTGCGTCAAGTCGTGTTTCGGGAGGAACAACGCTGCCGGATCTGTTTCCATATCCGGCTGCTGCGGACGGCGCAGGTGGCTCGACGGGGCAAATTCGACGCTTTTACCACCACTCTGCTGGTCAGCCCGAGACAAAAACATGACTGGCTGCGGTCGGCCGGCGAACAGGCGGCTGCCGCCACCGGCGTTCCTTTTTTCTACCGGGATTTTCGCCCTCATTACCGGGAAACGACAGCGCAGTCGCTGGCGCTGGGCCTGTACCGGCAGAGCTATTGCGGCTGTATCTACAGCGAGCGGGATCGGTATGCCCCCCGGGAAAAGAGCCGAGCCTATGACTGAGCTGCAGAGTATCGGTAAACTGCTGATCGTGGTCGGGGGTTTCCTTGCGGTCGCTGGGCTGCTGCTGTTGCTGGCTGGTCGGATTTGGCCGCTCGGCCGGCTGCCGGGCGACTTGGTATTCCGTTCGGAACATCTAACCGTCTATTTACCGTTGGCGACCATGCTGCTGCTTTCCTTGATCCTGACCCTGCTAATCAATCTCGGGGGAAGACGGTGAGCAGTTCCCAGCAATCTGTAACTGGACTGAAGGGGGAGGAATATGATGGGCAAAGCGATTGCATTGAATCAGGATACTTTTTGGGTAGGAGCGGTCGATTGGAACGCCCGTTACTTCCACGGCGCGGTGTTGTCGACGCACCGGGGGACGACCTACAATTCCTATCTGCTGCGCGATCAGAAAACCGCTTTAATCGACACTGTCTATCCGCCGTTTGCGGATGATCTGGTCCAAAAAATCAAGAGTCTGATCCGGCCCGAAGAGCTTGATTACCTGGTGATCAACCATGTCGAGATCGATCACTCCGGTTCCTTTCCGGTAATTCGGGAACTCTGTCCCCGGGCCCGGGTGGTATGCACCCAGAGAGGATACGAGGGACTGCAAGGCTATTTTGGCGGCGGGTTTGAGCCGCTGATCGTCAAAACTGGAGACACCATTTCGCTCGGCCGGAGAACGCTGCAATTCATTGAGGCTCCGATGCTGCATTGGCCGGACAGCATGTTTACCTATGTTCCGGAAGACAGTTTGCTGCTCCCCAACGATGCTTTCGGCCAGCACATCGCGACCGCCAGCCGCTTCGATGACGAAGTCGACATGGCGGAAGTTATGCAGGAAGCGGCCAAGTATTATGCCAATATCCTGATGCCGTTCGGGAGTCTGGTGAGCAGAAAGCTGGCGGAGATCAACAAACTGGGCCTATCCATCAAAATGATTGCGCCCAGTCACGGTATAATTTGGCGGGGGCAGCCGGAACGAATTGTGGAAGCATATGCTCGGTGGGCGGAAGGATTAGGCCGGCCGCTGGCGGTGGTGGCCTACGATACGATGTGGCAGAGCACCGAGCGCATGGCGATGGCGCTGCTGGATGGGCTGGAAGCCGGTGGGGTTGAGGCCAAACTGTATAAGTTGTCCAGTTCCGACCGCAATGATGTGATCGCGGCTATTTTAGAAGCCCGAGCGGTATTGATCGGCTCTCCGACGATCAATAATGACATACTACCGACGGTGTCGCCGTTGCTGGATGATTTGATGGGCTTGCGGCCGCGCAATAAACTGGGAATGGGCTTCGGCTCCTACGGCTGGGGAGGAGGAGCGCAGCAAGTGATTGAAGAACGGCTGAAAGCAGCCAAGTTTGAAGTCATCGAACCGGGAATTACGGCTAAATGGCGGCCGACGGCCGAGGACGCCCAGCGCTGTTTCGAACGGGGCCGGGAAGTGGCGGAACGGATCAAACAATAGGGTCAGCGGTAGAATAGAATTAGGACTGATACCAGCAATTGGGATCAGGATCGAGATGTCCGCGGTTTGGATCGGCAGAAAGGGCACGGGCGACCGCCCGGCAACCCCGGCAGGCTGACCAGAATTCGCAGCTTTGGCATTTTCCTCGATACGCTGCTTGGGACCGCAGTTCCTGGAGGACCGGAGACTCGACCCAAAGCCGGCGAAAAGGGGTGGTGAGCAGATTGCCGATAACCAGATCCATGCGGCGGCAGGGCATGACCGCCCCGTCCGGCATTACGGTTATCCCATGGGTTCCGGCGGCACACCCAAAAGCAGCCACGCCCGAGGGCAGGAGTTCGGCCAGTGCCGGATCGAACAGACAAGCCAGCGGATCGTTGCTGACGATATCCACCCCCGGCCGGCGCAGACTGGGCAATTGTGCCAGCAGTTCGCGGTACTGTGGGGTTGGGATCATCAGGGACTGGAGTTCTTTGCCCTGTCCGAAAGGCACCAAACGAGAAAAACCCACCCGGGCAACCCGGTGGGTCTCAGCGATATTGATGACAGACGGGAGTTCGTCAATATTCAAGGCGGTCAACGTCAGGCTGAAGGTCACTTCAATGCCGGCTGCCACCAGGGCGGCTACCCCTTGCAGAGCGCGGCTGAAACTGTTCTCGCCACGGATCTGATCGTGAACGGGCTGGGTGCCTTCAATGCTGACCTGAACCGAGTTGACTCCCAGCTTTTTCAGCAGCTCGGCGTCACGGTTGGAAATGAGAGTACCATTGGTCATGACCGAACAGTTGAATCCCAGTTGGGAACCATACCGCAGGATGCGCCAGAGATCGGGGTAGATCAATGGCTCGCCTCCAGTCAGGTTGAGAGCTGGTTTGAACAGGAGCTGATAACGATCGCTCCAGAAGTCGAGGGTTTGCCTGATCTCGGTCAGGAGGCTTTCGACCTGCTCGGGGGCAAGTTCCGCGACTCGGTCCGGCTTCTGGTAACAATGTCGACAGGACAAGTTGCACCGCTCGGTCAGGTGCCATTGCACCAAAAAATCCTGTTCCTGTAACAAATCCAGCTCTCCTCCCGGAATATCTCGTGATGAAGGCTGCTCGCCGAGCAGCGCTATGCTTTTCACTTCTTTCAAGCCAGACAAGAATCTTGACGACCGCTTTGGGCTGCCTGCTCCAGGGCTTGTTTTTTGGCTTTCCAGAACTCGGCTTCCCGGGTCTCTAGTTCTGAAGAAAGGCTAATCGGTACGGTCCGCTTGGTCATCGGTAACACCTCCTTTCAGTTTGCCTCCTGCAATTTATTACAATGCAAGCAAATCAAAAAATTTCTTATAGTAAATAGTATAGCAGAAAGCCGGTGGAAATCCAGGGTCAGAAGAAGCATGATATACTTGCCTTGAAACAGGGTGCAGGAGAGGAGGGATTACGGTGGAGTTGTATGAGCTGGCCGTGCTCGGGGCGGGAACCGCCGGCATGGCCATTGCCGCCGAAGCGGCAGCCCAGGGCTGGCAAGTCGCTCTGATTGAAAATCGGCAGGTTGGCGGAACCTGTGTCAATGACGGCTGCATACCGACCAAAATTCTGATTCATGCGGCACATGTATTGAAGACAGTAAATCGGGCACACGAATGGGGGATTGACCCCGGCCGGGTCACGGTTGATTGGGAGCGGGTCAGGCTACGCAAGGATAACCTGGTCCGAGCAATGGTCGCGTATGCTGAAGCAGAAATCCGATCCACTCCAGCCATAACCTGGATCTCGGGAACCGCTCGGTTTGCTGGTGAACATGTGCTGGCGGTTGGTGAACGGGAAATCTCGGCTGATCGGATTGTTATCGCCACCGGCACCAGGCCGATGCTGCCGGCCATCCCCGGCCTGACCGACATCGACTACCTGACTTCGACGACCGCCCTCGAGCTGCGGACGCTGCCGGCCCGATTGATTATTGTCGGCGGGGGACCAGTGGCGATCGAGTTCGCCCAGCTATTTGCCCGGTTTGGCACCGAAGTGACGGTGGTCGAACGATCGCCCCAGATTCTTTCGTTTCTGGATGAGGAATTGCTGGCCGAGCTGCTGCCGGTGCTGCGGGAAGAAGGAATTAACATCGTTACTGCCGCCGAGGTGCGCCAGGTTGCCGGTGAAGCCGGGCGGCAACGGCTCACAGCGACGGTGGCTGGACAAGAACAAACCTTCGAGGCGGATCGGATCATGATTGCGATCGGCCGGGTTCCCAACACCGAGCAATTGAAGCTGGCCACAGCCGGAGTAACGGTGGATGGCCGGGGTTTTGTCCCGGTCAACCAACAGTTGCAAACCAATGTCCCTCATATCTGGGCTTTAGGCGATGTCAACGGCGGGCCGCAGTTCACCCATCGGGCATGGCATGACGCCCGGCGGCTGGGTCAAGCCTGGTTCAGCCCGGCTGCGGCCGAAGCTCGCCCGCAGCCGATTCCGTATTGTATCTATACCGATCCAGAAGTCGCCTCAACCGGATTGGACGAAAAAACCGCCCGGAGCCAGGGAATCGAAATCAAGGTACAGCGGCTGCCTTTCGCCAGCATCCCCCGAGCTATGGCGATGGGGGAAGAACGGGGGATTATCAAGCTCATCAGCGACTCCGCCAGCGGGATTCTGCTGGGCGCCCAAATTGCGGGCCGATCGGCCGGCGAATTGATCCATGAGCTGGTTTTGGCGGTGAACACCCGGATTGCGGTCAGCGTCTTGCAGGAAACGATCCATATCCACCCCACACTGGCGGAGGGGATCAACACCGCCGCTTGGGAAGAATGAATCGGGGCTCGGCCACGGGAAGGGTGGAGGCAATGAAAGACCAAAACAAGTGGATGGCTGGATTGTTGGTGGCCATTCTGGTGATGGCCTTGCTGCTGGGGGCAGTTCCCCGGCTGCCGCCGCAGACGCAGGCGTCCCAATTGCCGAGCGAAATTCGGATTGGGCTCGACCGCAATCGTCCGGAATGCGTATTCCGGGCTGGCAGCGGCAATTACCGACTAGTTGATGGCAACAACTGCAGCATCCCCGGCGTTGGAAATGACAGCTGGTTCAAAGTGACGATCGCAAGCGGCCCCGAGCTGCAGGTCTGGAGCCGGGCAGGGGGCGGCGACGCGAGCGGCGGCAGTGAAGATTGGAGCTTGGTCGGAACGGCTACCCAAAAAGTGCTTTTTCTGCCCGATAGCGGAGCGTCCGGCCAAGGCAAGGACGGCGCTCGCTTTCGCTGGCAAGACCGGCTTTACCGGGGAGGACTGGAAGTTGTCCGTGCGGCCTCGGGGGAGTCGCTGCTGATCATAAACGTGCTCGGACTGGAGGATTATTTGCTGGGGGTTCTGCCCCGGGAAATGAGCGACTCCTGGCCGCAGGCAGCGCTGCAAGCCCAGGCCGTGGCCGCCCGCACCTACGCGCTCCGGAACCTGCGGCGCCATTCCGGCGAGGGTTTCAATCTCTGCGCCGGTACCGATTGTCAGGTCTACGGCGGGGCTTCCTGCGAAACGGTCAACTGTTCCCGAGCGGTGCAGGAGACCCGGAGCCAGGTGTTGGTCGACAAGGAGGGCGGATATGTCGACTGTTTGTACCATTCCAATAGCGGCGGCTATTTGGAGGACAATAAAAATGTCAACGGCCGGGACATTTACTACCTGCGCGCCAAGCCGGACCCTTACAGCCTGGGCTACGGGCTGTCTGATTGGACATTCAAAACAGTGGTAGCGGGGAAAGACGACAACGGCAATGCCGGTCTGCTGGAGCGGTTGCGCCAGGAAGGACTGACGATCGGCCGGATTGTCGGCATCGATTTGCAGAAATTTGCTTCCGGCCGGGTGGACCAGGTGGTTCTGACTGAAGATTCGGGCCGGAAGGTCAATAAAAGCGGTGGCCAGCTTGCGTCATTGTTTAATCCGGGTTTTCGCTCGGTGGGCAAGGATCAGTTCATGGGCCGGCTGTTTGATATTGAAACCGACGCTTCCTACAGCGTCCAGAATGGGGAGGGATCAATCCAGCGGCTGCATGGGGGGATTGGACAGGTTACAGTCCAGACGGCTTCCGGCATGGCTGCGATAGCCGAAGAGGACGCTATCGTGGCCGTAGTCGGCAGTTTGGAGCAGGGTTCGATCGCCAGATATCCCAATCGGCTGACGGTAGAAGGCCATGGCTGGGGCCATGGCGTTGGACTTTCCCAGTGGGGAGCATATGGCATGGCCAAGCAGGGGTATCAGGGGAAAGAGATCCTGGCCTTCTACTACCCGGGCACGCAGCTGCTCGATTTAGAATAAAACATGAACATCAGTGAATTTGATTTTGATTTGCCCGAAGATTTGATCGCTCAAACGCCGGCGGCGCAACGGGATGAATCGCGGCTGCTGGTGGTTGATCGGGCAGCCGAACGGTTGCAGCACCGCATCTTTCGGGATCTGACCGAACTGCTGCGGCCGGGGGATTGTCTGGTCCTGAACCGGAGCCGGGTAATTCCTGCCCGGCTGTTCGCCCGCCATGCTACCCTCGGCATCGAGCTGGAAATCCTGCTGCTGGCTGCAGATCAAAGCGGTAATGAATGGGAAGCGCTGCTGCGGCCGGGGAAGAAAGCCCGCGTCGGCGACAGCCTGCTGATTGCGCATCAGCCCAGCGGGATCGAGGTCAGGGCCTGGGTGACGGCAAAGCTGGCGGATGGCCGGCGCCGGCTGCGGTTTGAGTGCCTGCAGCGCCCTCCAGAGCTGGCTGCCGCTGGTTTTACCGAGCTGCTGGAAGTGATCGGCCGGGTTCCGCTGCCGCCGTATATCAAACGACCAGCGGACGAGTCTGACCGGGATCGGTATCAGACGGTTTACGCCAATAGTCCCGGCTCGATCGCCGCCCCGACGGCGGGGCTGCATTTTACCGATGAACTGCTCCGCCTGCTGGCGGGAAAAGGGATTCAACTGGCAACCACTGTACTCCACGTGGGGATAGGAACCTTCCAGCCAGTGCGGGTCGACCGCATCGAGGAGCATCGGATGCATCGGGAATATTATCGGATCGAACAGTCCCAGGCCGAACTCCTGAATTCGGCGAAAACGGCGGGAGCTCGCATTATTGCGGTTGGGACGACTGCCGCCCGGGTGCTGGAAACCGTGGCAGCTGATGGGCTGATCAGCAGCGGGGACGGCTGGACCAATATTTTTATTTATCCAGGCTATCAATTCCGGTTTATTGACGGGCTGCTGACCAATTTCCATCTTCCCCGCTCGACGCTGCTGATGCTGGTTTATGCTCTGATGGGAATGGAACGGGGCAGACAAGCCTATCAAGAGGCGGTTCGGCAGCGATACCGGTTCTTCAGTTACGGCGACGCCATGTTGATTGTGTAGGTGAAATTGTGAGCAGCGAAACATTTGGTTTTGAAATTCTCAAGGAGTGCAACCATACCGGGGCTCGGGCCGGGCGGTTTCATACCCCCCATGGCTGGGTGGATACCCCCTGCTTTATGCCGGTGGGGACTCAGGCCACCGTTAAGACCCTGACCCCGGAGGAATTGGCGATGGTTGGCGCGCAGATCATTCTCAGCAACACCTACCACCTGTACCTCCGGCCCGGAGCAGAAACGGTCCGGAAATTGGGGGGGCTCCATCGCTTCATGCACTGGTCGGGGCCGATTCTGACTGACAGCGGCGGATTTCAGGTCTTTAGTTTGAGCAAATTATGCACGGTGAGCGAGGAAGGGGTCTTGTTTCGCTCGCATCTCGACGGCTCGCTGCATTTCTTGTCCCCGGAGCTGGTGATGGCCGTCCAGGGCGATTTGGGAGCGGATATCGTCATGCAGTTCGATCAATGCGTACCCTACCCTTGTGTTCGGGAGGCGGCGGCAGAAGCGGCGGAGCGAACCGTCCGCTGGGCGGCCAGATCTAAAGCCGCCTTGCCCCGGGAGGATCAAGCCCTGTTCCCCATTGTCCAGGGGAGCGTGTATCGGGACCTGCGGGAGGAAAACGCCCGGCAGCTGATCGCCTTGGATTGTCCCGGGTATGCGATCGGGGGCTTGAGCGTCGGGGAGCCGAAATCGATCATGAACGAAGTAATAGAATGGGTGGTGCCCCTACTACCACAGCTGAAGCCTCGCTACTTGATGGGGGTGGGCTCTCCCGACAGCCTGTTTGAAGGAGTGGCCCGGGGGATGGATATGTTTGACTGTGTGCTTCCAACCCGCATAGCCCGCAATGGTACGGTTTGGACTTCGGCCGGCAAACTGGTGGTCCGCAACGCCGAGTATGCCGAGGACCCGCTGCCGCTTGACCCGCTCTGCCGATGTTATACCTGCCGACATTACAGCCGGGCCTATCTCCGCCACTTGATCAAAGCCGGAGAAGTGCTCGGAATCCGGCTGACGACGCTCCACAATCTGCATTTTGTTCTCCGCCTGATGCAGAACATGCGGGCGGCGCTGCTAGCTGGTCGCTTTCCGGAATACCTGGATCGCGCCCGGGAAACCTTGTGCCCGTTGTTTAATCGCGAGCAGGCGGATGAGCAGCCGGAGGCATCCGGCATATGAGCACCGAGAAATTGAGTTCCGGAGGAGGAACAGTGATGGAGCGGATTTTGACCCTGCAGGATGTCAAGCAGGATCATGAAGTTGATGTGTTTATTCATCTGGGCAATGAGTATCTGGGTGTCATGGGTTTTACCGAACACGGCATCAGGCATCTCAATGTCACCGCTGACCGGGCCTGGAACATACTTGAGCGGCTGGGCTACTCGGAACGGGAAACCGAACTTGCGGCGATCGCGGCCTACATCCACGATATCGGCAATGTGGTCAACCGGATCGGTCATGGTCAGTCGGGAGCCATTTTGGCTTTCGATATTCTCAAGCGGCTGGGCATGCCGCTGCATGAAATCGCCCTGATCATGGGAGCGATCGGCAACCATGATGAAAATACCGGAACTCCGGTGAGCAGTATCGCCGCCGCTTTGATTCTGGCCGACAAATCCGATGTCCATCGCAGCCGGGTGCGCTGCCCGGATATGGGCAGCTGTGATATTCACGACCGGGTGAACTACGCGGTGGAAGAGTGTTCCCTGGAAGTCGACGGGATGAGCCGGACGGTCACCATGCAGCTGACGATCGATATTACGATCTGTCCGGTGATGGAATATTTCGAGATCTTCTTGTCGCGCATGGTGTTGTGCCGCAAAGCGGCAGCATTTCTGCGGGCTTCCTTTGGACTGCTGATCAATGACGCCCGGCTGCTCTGATGCCAGACGTTGACACTGTTTCCAATAAAGTTATACAATAAATTTTGTGGCCGAAAAGATGCGGCTAGTAGAGTTGGATAGGGGGATAGGGATGCAGAGGTGGAACATTACACAGCTCGTTGGGATCGTAGTACTAGTGCTGATCGCGACCGCGGTGGCCTACAAACCAATTCTCAACAACCTTAACTTGGGCCTGGATTTACGCGGCGGCTTGCACGTGGTGCTGCAGGCGGTTGATACGCCGGACGCGCCGGTCACGGCGGATTCGGTGCAGGCAGCCCTGGGGATCGTTCGAAACCGGATCGACCAACTGGGCGTCAAAGAGCCGGTGGTGCAAACGGAAGGCAATGACCGGATTGTGGTGGAACTAGCCGGCGTCCAGGATCCGCAGGAAGCGGTCCGGATCATTGGCAAGACTGCTATCCTCGAATTTCGGGGACCGGGCGGGCAGACTGAATTGTATGGCTCGGAGCTGCAGGATGCACAGGCGGCTATCAGTCCCAGTGATGGCAAACCAGAAGTACATATCAAATTCAAGCCCAAAGGGACTCAAGTTTTCGCGGACATGACCACCCGCTACAATCAGCAGCAGATCGCCGTCTATCTGGACAACCAGGTGCTGATGGCGCCGGTGGTGAGAGAGCCGATAACCACCGGGGAAGCGGTTATCAGTGGCAGTTACAATACTCTACAGGAAGCCGAAAGCGACGCCATCCTGCTTCGCTCCGGATCTTTGCCGGTCAAGCTGGAGATCGTCGAGAAGCGGACCGTGGGACCAATGCTGGGCAGCGACTCGTTGCAAAAAAGCTTGCAGGCGGGGTACTTGGGCCTGGCCTTCATCTTCCTGTTCATGCTCGGTTTTTACCGGTTTCCCGGGCTGGTGGCCAACTTCACCTTGATCTTGTACGGCCTGCTGGTGATGGGAGTGCTGGCACTGCTCCATGCCACCATTACGCTGCCGGGAATTGCCGGTATCCTGCTTTCAGTCGGGATGGCGGTGGACGCCAACATCATTATCTTTGAGCGGATGAAAGAAGAACTGCGCAGCGGCAAAACGCTGATGGCTGGGATCGACGCCGGATTTTCCCGGGCTTTTTGGACCATCTTCGACGCCAACCTGACCACCCTGATCGGAGCCGGAGTGCTGCTCTATTTCGGCACTGGGCCGATCAAAGGATTTGCCGTGACGCTGAGCATCGGTATTTTGGCGAGCATGTTTACGGCCATTACCTTTACCCGCTACTTGCTGCGGTTGATCGCCCGTTCCCGGGTCGTGACCGACCGCAAGTGGTACGGGGTTTAGCATACGGAGGTGAAAACCATGAAGCAAAAGAAGGGCTTGCCCAATCAAGTTCAGTCTCCCGACAAAACCACCGGCGATAACGGCGCCTCCGGTCAGGGCGGTCAGAGCCGTCCGCTGCGGGTGATTAACTTTGTCGGCCGGCGTTATATCTGGTATGCGATTTCGCTGCTGCTGGTCGTGCCTGGCCTGATTTCCTTTTTTCTCAATGGTCTGAATCTGGGGATAGATTTTACTGGCGGCAATCTGATGCAGGTCAGCTTCAGTCAGTCGGTGGAATCGGAACAGGTGAGAGCGGTGTTGGCCAAAGCCGACCTTGCCAAGACTCCGGTGGTGCAGACAACTACTTCCGGTGAATTTCTAATTCGGACCGAGGAACTCAGCGAAGAGCAGAGCGATGCGCTGATCACTGCTCTGACCGGGGAATTGGGACAGATGGAAATCCTTCGCAATGAGAAAGTGGGAGCCATCATCGGTGGAGAATTGGCCCGCAAGGCGATTCTGGCGATGAGTATCGCTTCCGTTTTGATCCTGCTCTACATCACGCTCCGCTTCGAATTCCGTTTCGGGCTGGCGGCGATCGTCTCCCTGCTGCATGACGCGCTGGTGGTGATCGGTGTTTTTTCCCTCTTCCAGATTGAGGTCGACAGCTCTTTCGTAGCGGCTTTGCTGACAATTTTGGGTTACTCCATCAATGACACTATCGTCATTTTTGACCGCATCCGGGAAAACCGCAAAAATTATCCCCGGCTGGAAATGGTGGAAATGGTCAATCGCAGCATAACCCAGACGCTGACCCGCTCTATCAACACCGTCCTGACGGTGGTCTTCGTGCTGGTGGCCTTGCATTTCTTCGGCGGCGAGACGACCAAGGTATTCACTCTGGCGATGCTGATCGGGGTGGTGAGCGGTTGTTATTCCTCGATTTTCAATGCCAGTCCGCTCTGGGTGGATTTCATGCGCATGGGCAAGAACAAATTTCGCAAGCTCAACGCGTTTGCCCGGTCCTGACTACTTGCGGGCGGCAGCTGCCGAAAGTATACTCATGGTAAGTCAGGTTCGGTGAACCGGGCCGTTCAGGCAGCGGGCGGTACAGACCCGCGGGACTTCTGGATTAGGGGTTCCGCGGGTTTATTATTTCTGTGAACGGGGGGAGCAGGGTGGAAATCAGGGCCCGAGCGGCTTTGCTCTCAGTCGGATCCAACACGCTTTTGGTGCTTGCCAAAGCAGCTGTGGGAATTGCCATCGGCTCGGTCAGCATCGTATCGGAAGCCATCCATTCCGGACTCGATTTGGTGGCGGCGCTGATGGCTTTGCTGGCGGTCCGGATGGCGGCGATGCCCCCGGATGAACAGCATCGGTATGGGCATGGTAAAATTGAAAATGTCTCCGGTACGGTGGAGGCGATTTTGATCCTGGTGGCAGCTGTCTGGATTATGGTGGAAGCCTGGCAGAAACTGACCAGTGCCACTGCGGTAGAATCCATCAATTGGGGATTGCTGGTAATGGCCTGCTCGGGTTTTGTCAATTGGCTGGTTTCAAATTACTTATACCGGGTGGCGATTGCAACCCATTCGATTGCGCTGGAAGCGGACGCGCTCCATCTGCGCACTGATGTCTATACTTCTTTCGGGGTTTTGGCGGGTTTGCTCCTCATCAAAATTACCGGTTGGCAGCTTTTTGACCCGTTGGTTGCGATCGCTGTCGCCTTGATGATCATCAAAGCCTCCTGGGGTCTGACCCGGGTCGCTTTCATGCCCTTGCTGGATACGGCTTTGCCCAGCCATGAGGAAGAGCTGATTACTACAATTCTGAAACAATATCAGAACCAGGGGCGATTGTCCGGGTTCCATAAACTGCGGACCCGGCTGGCGGGGGCGGAGCGGCACATCGATGTCCACGTCGTGCTGCCCGGAATGAAAGACTTAGCATCCGCTCATGATTTAAGCGACGAGATCGAAAGGGACATTCGAGTTAAGGTTCCCAACAGCTCGGTCCTGATTCATTTGGAACCGTGCTGCAATGCGGCGGTTCGCGATTGCGGAGCCTGCACAATGACGGCGGAAAAGGGGAATGAACCAGCGTGAGCACTCTGCACGGGAAAAGAGCCTGGCGTATTCCTCCCCGCCAGCTGGAAACAGAAACGATGCTGACGACCCAGTTGCAGATCAGTCAAACGATGGCGCAGATTTTGATAAATCGTGGGCTGAGTGAAGCGGAGGCAGCGCACGATTTTATTTTCGGCCGAGCGACCATCAAGCCGGTGCAGCTGGATAATCTGAGCCGGGCGGCCGACCGGCTGCGGCAAGCTGGGGCAAATCGGGAAAAAGTTTTAATCCACGGGGATTACGATGTTGACGGCATTACTTCCTGCGCCATGCTGTACCTTGCCCTGACCGGATTGGGGATGGAGGTTGACTGGTTCCTGCCGAACCGATTTGTCGACGGCTATGGTTTTAGTCAGCGGGCCGTGGATCTGGCGCAAAAGCAGGGATGCCGAGTGATCGTAACCACCGATTGCGGGATCACTTCCGAGGTCGAGATCGATTCGGCCATTCGTGCCGGAATCGATGTAATCGTCACGGACCATCATCAACCCGGCCCGCCGCTGCCGGCAGCAGCCATCATTGTCAATCCCCGGCTGGGTCGGGAAGGGCATGAACTGGCGGGAGCCGGAGTGGTGTATTATCTGCTTCGCCAGCTGTTCAAGATGGTCGGCGGAGACGAAGGGGAGCTGATGGCCGAACGCTATCTCGACTTGGCGGCATTGGGCACCATTGCCGATGTTGTGCCTTTGCGGGGTGCCAATCGTCCGCTGGTAACACGGGGTTTGGCGGCGATGAACCGCGATCTGCGACCGGGTCTCCGTTGTCTGCTTAACAGCTGCGGACAGCCAGCCGGGCCGATCGATGCCTGGACGGTGGCGTTTGTGCTGGCCCCCCGGCTCAACGCTTGCGGACGGCTGGAAACGCCTGATCCGGCGCTCTTCTTGCTGTTATCGGAGACGGAAGCTCAAGCCCGGGAGTGGGCCGGGCGGTTGGAAGCATTTAACCGCCGTCGCAAAGAATTGGAGAACGGGGTGCTGGCCGAGGCGGAAGCCATGATTGCCGCAACCGGCCAGGACCAGACCCCGGCGCTGGTCTTGGCTTCCGCTGGCTGGCATCAGGGGGTGCTGGGCATTGTCGCTTCCCGTCTGGTTGAGAAATACGGCAAGCCAGCCCTGGTCCTGACGCTGCTCGACGATCAGGCGAAAGGTTCGGGGCGGAGTCTTCCCGGTTTGCAATTGGTGCAGGCATTGCAGCTTTGTGCCGAGCATCTCGACAAGTATGGGGGGCACCACCTGGCTGCCGGGTTGAGCCTGCCGGTCGGCCGGTTGGAAGCCTTTGCCCAGGCTTTTATGGCCGTGGCGGAGCGGAGCAGAGCGGACTATTCCTCACAAACGGGGCTGCGGGTGGACGCGGTGGTGGCTGAAACCGAAATGAACAAGCTGTTGAGCCAGGAGCTGCTGATGTTGGAGCCGTTTGGGGCCGGCAATCCGCTGCCCAACTTGCTGGCCGAAGGACTGATCATCGGTAGCGTCCGAAGCATTGGCAAAGCCGGGGAGCATATCCGATTGGAGATTGCCGGTCCGGAAGGAATGATCCCCGCCCTGGGATTCGGCTTGGGCCAGCGCAGCGGAGAGCTGGAATATGCCGCCGGCCAATGCTGGGAACGGCAGGACATTGTGTTTCATGTCCGGAAGAACCGCAATAATCTCAGACCGAATGAGATCTTGTTTCAAATTCAGGATTTCCGAGCGAGCCGGCAGCCGATGCTGGAGGGATTGCGGCATCATCTGCTTGACGCGGAAATGGGCATGGATCTGGTGGTGCATGAATTGCCCTTCTGGCTGGAAGAGCTCGGAGCATACTTTAGTCGGCAGCAGCAGACCGCAGGACTGCGACTGGCCTGCCTGCTTTCCTGTCTCTCCCCGGACAAGCAGGACCAGATCTGGACCCGGGGAGCGCAAGGAGAGCTGGATCTGCTCTTGACAACGTTTCATTACCTGCACTATCATCGAAAAAAATTCGTCTTCACCTTTCCCTCGATCCGGAGGATACTGGCTATCGGGCAGTTGGAGACGGCCGCCGAGGAACGGCTCGCCGAATTGGGGAACGATTTGGGGGCGGACGTATTCCATTTGCAGGAAAAACCGGAATGGCTGCTCCAGTCGCCGATGGTTATTCGGCGTTGGACTCAACAGCTGATTCATTATCCGGTTCGCCAGCAATTGATTGCGGTCTATCGCTATCTGCAGCTGCAGCGGGAACTGAGCGGCAGCGGAGCAATGGAGGTCTCGGAGCTCGGCTTTTTTCAATGGTATCGGGGAATTACGCCGTGTAATCAGCGGGTGGCAGCGGCGATATTGGAAAGCTGCCTATGCGTGCTGGAGGAGATCAATCTGCTCCGAAGGTACTGCCAAGCCGGGCGATGGTGGGTGGAGTTGGCGGCTTCGAACGGCGAAAAGAAAGATTTGAGCGCCTCGCAACGGTATTCGGAAGGTGAATTTATCCGCGCCCGATTCAATCTCGGAGTTGGGCTGAAGGAACGGTATGCTGATCAATAAATTACGGGAAAAAATAAAAAGCTATTTCCAGGACGCAGATTTGGAATTGCTGACCAAGGCTTATGAGTTTGCGGCTAAAGCCCATGAAGGCCAGAAACGGAACTCGGGCGAGCCTTATATCATGCATCCGCTGCGGGTCGCTTACACCCTGGCCGAACTGGAGCTTGATGTTACCTGTGTCGCGGCCGGACTCCTGCACGACGTGGTTGAGGACACGCCGGTGACCATGGCCGACATCGAAAAACAATTCGGCACTGAAATCGCACTCATTGTCGACGGAGTGACCAAACTCAGTCGGCTGGAATATAAATCCAAAGAAGAACAGCAAGCGGAAAACCTGCGCAAGATGTTTTTGGCCATGGCCAAAGACATGCGGGTGATTTTGATTAAATTGGCGGACCGACTGCATAACATGCAGACATTGAAATATCAATCACCGGCCAAACAACTGGAGATTGCCAAGGAAACCATTGAAATCTATGCCCCCCTAGCCCACCGGCTAGGGATCTTTCGCTTGAAATGGGAATTGGAAGATCTGGCTCTGCGGTATCTGGAACCGGCTCGCTATTACGAGTTGGTGGAGAAGATTGCCCAGCGCCGCCAGGAACGAGAAGAATACATCAATCAGGTTATTGTGATCTTGAAACAGCATCTGGATGAAGTCGAAATCAAAGCGGACATTTCCGGTCGGCCTAAGAACTTTTACAGCATATATCAGAAAATGGAAAAACAGGGCAAAGATATCAGTGAGATCTTCGATTTGACTGCTATCCGGGTGCTGGTTGACAATGTCAAGGACTGTTACGGAGCGCTGGGCATCTGCCACACCCTTTGGAAGCCGTTGCCCGGCCGATTCAAAGATTATATCGCCATGCCGAAACCGAACATGTATCAATCACTGCACACCACAGTGATCGGACCGCGGGGGGAACCGTTCGAAATTCAGATCCGGACTTGGGACATGCATCGAACCGCGGAGTATGGGATTGCTGCTCACTGGGTCTACAAGAGCGGGCGCGGGGATAAGGATTTCGGCGAGAAATACGCCTGGCTGCGGCAGATCCTGGAGTGGCAGCTAGACCTCCGCGATGCTCATGAATTCATGGAATCGCTGAAAATCGATTTATTTTCGGATACGGTATTCGTGTTTACGCCTAAAGGTGACGTCATTGAACTGCCAGCGGGTTCGGTGCCCATCGATTTTGCCTATCGGGTGCATAGTGAAGTCGGCAACCGCTGTGTCGGAGCCAAGGTCAGCGGCCGAATCGTGCCGCTCGATTATCGCTTGAACAACGGAGATATTGTTGAGATCCTGACTTCCAAGCAGGCCTCGGGGCCGAGCCGCGACTGGCTGAATCTGGTCAAGACCTCACAGGCCAAGAGCCGGATCCGGGCCTGGTTCAAAAAAGAACAGCGGGAGGAAAACATCGTTCGCGGCCGGGAAGTGCTGGAGCGGGAAATCAAGAAACAAGGAACCGAAATGGCGGAGTGGTCAAAAGGTGACCGCTTGCTAGAAGCAGCCAAACGGTTTAATTTCCTTTCGGTCGAGGAACTGTATGCAGCGGTTGGGGCTGGAACCTTGACGGCACTGCAGGTGCTCGGCAAAATCAAGGAAGAATTTCAAAAAGATCGCAAACAGGGAGCATCGGAATCGGAAATGATTTCCGATACGATTTCCCGCAGCGAAAAACGGCGGAGTTCGCAAGGAGTGCAGGTGCTGGGGGTGGATAACCTGATGGTCAGGTTTGCCCACTGCTGCAATCCCCTGCCGGGAGATCCGATTGTCGGCTACATCACCCGGGGCCGTGGTGTCACCATCCACCGCGCTGACTGCCCCAATATGCTGAGTTATCAAAAGCATGAACCGCATCGAGTGACGGAGGCAAAATGGGAGAAGCAGGAAAGAAGCACCTATCAGGTTGAGATCGAGGTGGTGGCAATGGACCGTCCGCGATTGACGATTGACATCGTGACGATGATCGCCGATACCAAAACCATCATCAATGCTGTTCATGCCCGGGCGCGCAAAGATAAAACCGCTGCGGTCAACCTCAAAATCGAGATCAGCAGCCTGGAGCACTTGGAGCACATCATGCAGCGGGTTCGTCGGGTGCGGGACGTAACCGATGTCCGCCGGGTCGTGCCTTCCTAAAATGGAGGATTTATGCGAGTCGTTGTCCAACGGGTGCTGTGGACGAGGATTTGGGTCGAGGAGCAGTTAGTCAGCGAAACCGGCCCCGGTTTGATGGTATTATTGGGTGTGGAGCATCAGGACACTGCGCGCGATGCTGTGTATCTGGCGGAGAAGATCGCCAATCTCCGGGTTTTCGAGGATGCGCAGGGGAAAATGAATCGGTCGCTGTTGGAAGTCGGCGGCGAAATCATGCTGGTTTCTCAGTTTACCCTGCTGGCGGACTGCCGGAAAGGTAAACGACCCAGTTTCAGCTCCGCAGCCGAGCCGGCTATGGCGGCACACTGGTATCAATTCTTGGGAGAAAAGCTTCAAACCATGGGATTTCGGGTAGCGACCGGAGTCTTTGGTGCCCGGATGAGGGTGGAGAGCGTCAATGATGGTCCGGTCACATTGCTTATTGATTCGCGAAGATCGCTCTGAACACGGAGAGAGTATGGAGGGTGAAGAATGATACTGGTGGGGCTGGAGGTCGGAAATTTACTTACCAACTGTTATATCGTCGGTTGCGAGGAGACAAAAGAAGCGGCGGTGATTGATCCCGGCGGCGATCCCGGACAAATCCTCAAGGTGCTGGCCAAAAATGAACTTATTCTTAAAAAGATCATCAATACCCACGGTCATATTGACCATATTGAAGGTAATCGTCGCTTGAAAGACGAAACCGGAGCGGAAATCGTTATCCATGAAGCGGACGCCCCGATGCTGACCAGCGCCGGCAAGAACCTTTCGCTTTTTTCCGGGTTGATGCTCAACAGCCCGCCGGCTGACACTCAGGTCCGGGAAGGTGATGTCATCAGCGTTGGTAATACAGTCAGCTTCCGCGTTTTGCATACCCCGGGGCATACCCCGGGGGGAATCAGTCTGGTCTTGGAAGTCGGTGATAGAACGCTGTTGTTTGTCGGGGATACGCTTTTTCAGGGCAGCATCGGACGAACTGATTTCCCCGGGGGATCGTATAAGCAATTGATTGATTCCATAAATCAGAAATTGATGGTGTTCCCGGATGAAACGCAAGTGTATCCTGGGCACGGACCGTTTACCAATGTGGCTTTTGAACGCAAGCACAATCCCTTTTTAGTCTGATCGTGATCGAGACGGAAAAGGCCCGGCAATCGGCGTGGGGGGTGTTGAGTGGGGTTCGCCCGACCAAGCTTGCCCATCGCTTGTTTGATCAGGGCGGGCAGGTAGCGACGGTTGCAGCTGGCCTGACCGAACACTATCGGCTTCAACCAGCCAAAGCGCAAATGCTGGCGGAAATCGCCGCTAAACAAAGAGCCTGGCTGCCGCCCCGAGGGCCGAGCCACTCCCAGATCGCCATCTATATCGGCATTCCCTTCTGTCCTAGCCGCTGCTGGTACTGCTCATTTCCCGGATACCCGCTGCCGGCTGACGAAAGCGCCACTGCCGAATTTATACATGCTCTGATTGCTGAAGTCAGGGAAGTGGGGGCGGCTGTTCACCGGGCGGGTGTTTCGATCCAAACCTTGTACATTGGAGGAGGAACACCGACTTCGATTCCGGTGGCCCTTTTTCGCTTTTTCCTGCGGGAGGTAGTCGAGCATTTGCTGCGACCGATGACGTGGGAATTTACTGTCGAAGCCGGCCGTCCCGATACCCTGGGGGAGGAGCTGTTCGGCTTGATGGCTGCCTTGGGTGTGACCCGCTTGAGCATAAATCCCCAGACCTTCCATGACCGGACCCTGCAACAGATCGGCCGGAAGCATTCGGCGCAGGCAGTTGCTACAGCCTTCGCCGCGGCTCGAACAGCAGGTTTTACCAATATCAACATGGACTTGATTGTCGGCCTGCCCGGGGAAACGGCTGACGATATTGCAGCCAGCCTGCAGCAGGTGCTGGATTTGGAGCCGGATGCCGTCTCGCTCCATTCCCTGGCGCGCAAGCGGGGTTCCCGCTGCCGACTGGAGCAGGACACCTGGCGCTCGCTTCCTTACCCCGAAGCTGTTGCGATTCTGGAATTACTGAAAGCCCGCTTGCATGAGTATGGATATTTGCCGTATTATCTGTATCGCCAAAAAAACGCGGTCGGGGATGGAGAGAACATCGGCTTTGCCCGCCCCGGCTGGGAGTGCCTTTATAATATCCAGGTGATCGAGGAGCGGCAGACGATCATCGGTCTGGGCGCCGGAGCCGGCTCCAAGTGGGTGGCGACGGGAGCTCAAAGTCTGACCAATACCTATAATCCCCAGGATCCGGCGACCTATGTTAAAACAATCAGGCGCCTCATCGACCAAAAAATTGAACGCATCGAAGCAATCCAGCTGCGAGCCGCGGAACGGGAGGAATAGTTCTTGAGCATTCACAAACCCCGGGGAACGAACGATATTTTACCGGATCAGGTCGCAGCCTGGCATAACCTCGAGAAAACAGTTCAGGCTGTAGCCGGAGAATACGGATATCGGGAAATCCGCACCCCGATTTTTGAGCATACTGAATTGTTTGCCCGGGGGGTAGGGGAACATACCGATATTGTCGAGAAGGAAATGTATACCTTCCTTGACCGGGGCAGTTCCAGCCTGACCTTACGACCGGAAGGAACAGCACCGATTGTTCGGGCTTTTGTTGAAAACGGTTTGTACAACCAAGTGCTTCCCTGTAAAGTGTATTATTTGGGACCAATGTTTCGATACGATCGACCCCAGGCAGGACGATATCGGCAGTTCCATCAATTCGGGGTCGAAGCCTTAGGATCGGCCGATCCTTTGCTTGACGCCGAAATGATCAAGATGGCGGACGAGGTATGCCGGAGGCTGGGCATCACCCAGCGGGAAATGCACATCAACAGTCTAGGCTGCCGCGGCTGCCGGCCGGCTTACATTCAGAAGCTGCGGCAGCACCTGCAGGGACGGCTGGCCGCGCTCTGCGACAATTGTCGAGCCCGGTTCGACCGCAATCCGTTGCGGGTCTTGGACTGCAAGAACGAGGCCTGCCGACGGGAGACGGCCGATTCGCCGGCTCCAGTTGACTCCCTCTGCGCTGATTGTGCGGCGCATTTTGCAGCGGTCTTGAACGGCCTGCAGGCGCTTGAGTTGCAATACGTGGTGGACATGCGTCTGGTCCGGGGACTGGATTACTACACACTGACCGCTTTTGAAATAATGGTCTCCGAGATCGGGGCTCAGAGTTCGATCGGCGGCGGGGGCCGTTATGACCGGCTGGTGGAAGAATGCGGGGGTCCGGCCACTCCCGGGGTCGGCTTTGCCTTTGGGTTGGAGCGGCTCCTCCTGGCTCGGGAGCAACAGGCGGCGGTGAATGCCGAACCATCTGGGTTGGAGGTGTTTATTGCTGCTCTGGCGGCGGCCGACCGGATTCCAGCGTTGCAGTTGGCGGCTCAATTGCGGGAGCAGGGAATTTCGGTCGAACTCGATTTTCTGGGCCGAAGCCTGAAAGCCCAGATGAAATTCGCCGGCAAGATAGGGGCCCGGCTGGTGGTAATCATCGGTGGAGAAGAAGCGACCCGGGATGCGGTAGTGGTTCGGGATATGCGGGCGGCAAAGCAGCAGGAACTCCAGCGGTCGGAGCTGGCCGGCTTCCTGGTGGAAACGCTCGAGCAATAACTGAGGTTGAGATAAAGAATGATAGGGGGATGAATTCCATGGAGCAATGGATTCGAAGCCATGGCTGCGGAGAACTGGGAGTGGAGCAATTGGATCAGCCGGTCTGCCTGATGGGGTGGGTGCATTCCTATCGGGATCATGGCGGCTTGGTTTTCATCGATTTGCGGGATCGTTCCGGATTGGTGCAAGTGGTGTTTAATCCGGAGATCGGCGCGGAAATATTCGATCAGGCGGGAGCGCTCCGCAGTGAATACGTGGTTGCGGTCACAGGGGTGGTGCGGCAGCGCCCTACGGGCACAATCAATCTGCACCTAAAGACCGGCGAAGTGGAAATCGAGGCCTCTGCCCTGCAAATCCTCAATAAGGCAAAAACCCCGCCTTTTTATATTGAAGACGGGGTCAATGTGGATGAGCTGGTGCGATTAAAATACCGGTATCTGGATTTGCGACGTCCGGAGATGCAAGCGGCAATGCTGCTCCGCCACCGGGTGGCGAAAGCAATGCGGGACTTTCTGGATGCAGAGGGTTTTGTTGAGATCGAGACGCCGATCTTGACCCGCAGTACGCCGGAAGGAGCTCGTGACTACCTGGTGCCGAGCCGGGTTAATCCGGGGAATTTCTATGCTCTGCCGCAGTCTCCCCAACTGTTCAAACAATTATTGATGGTGGCGGGAATGGAACGGTATTTTCAGATTGCCCGTTGTTTTCGGGATGAAGACCTGCGCGCTGACCGACAGCCGGAATTCACCCAGTTGGACATGGAAATGTCGTTTATGACCCGGGATCAGATCTTAACCCTGATGGAAGCGTTGATGGCCTATATTTTTAAGACTGTTTTGGACATCAGTTTACCGCTGCCTTTTCCCCGTCTGGCATACAGCGAAGCGATGTCCCGCTATGGCTCAGACAAGCCTGATCTTCGCTTTGGCCTGGAAATTCAGGATATCAGCGATCTGGCCGGCGAATCTGATTTCAAGGTATTCGCCACCGTGCTCCAAGCCGGGGGGGCGGTGAAGGGGATTTGCGTACCGCAAGCCGGCGAATATTCTCGCAAGGAAATGGATGATCTGACCCGGCAGGCATTGAATTTCGGCGCTCAGGGGCTGGCTTGGATGTCCTGTCAGGCAGAGGAAATTCGATCCCCGATTGCCAAGTTCTTTTCGTCGGAACTGATTCGAAAGATCCGGCAGCGAATGGGAGCCAACCCCGGTGATTTGCTCTTGTTTGTGGCCGACCGTCCGGAGACGGTACACACGGTATTGGGAAGACTACGGCTGGAATTCGGCCAGCGGCTTCGGCTGGCGGCTCCGGATCAGCTGGTTTTTACCTGGATTATCGACTTTCCTTTGCTGGAATGGGACGAAGACGAGCAACGCTGGGTGGCTATGCATCATCCCTTTACCTCACCGGTGGACGAAGATGTGAAACTGCTCTGGGAAAATCCGGCTGAAGCCCGGGCCAAAGCCTACGATTTGACACTGAACGGCATTGAAATCGGGGGCGGCAGCATCCGGATTCATCAGCGCCCAGTCCAGGAAAAAATGTTCGAGGTTTTAGGATTTACTCCCGAACAATATAAGGAAAAATTCGGTTATATGCTGGAGGCGTTTGAGTTTGGGACTCCTCCCCACGGCGGCTTGGCGTTTGGCCTGGATCGGATGGTGATGCTGATGGCGGGCCGGGATTCGATTCGCGATGTCATCGCTTTTCCCAAAACCGCCAGTGCCGTTTGTCAGATGACCGGCGCTCCGGCGTCGGTGGCTGCGCAGCAGTTGCGGGAGCTGCATGTTCGATTGGTGAAGAATCAGCCCGACCTGCTCTTGTGAGGGCGTCGGGTTCTTGCTATAATGTGATTGAACAAAGAAATCCGCTGAACAACCCTACTATGTTTGTGTTAAAGCCGAGATAGTTTTGAGCCAACACCGAAACTAGGGGAGCCTATCTCCAGGAGCAGCTGGCAGGCCCTGTATACAGGGAGCCAAAAACTTTTGGGAGAGCACCCACCTGCTTAGAGCAGGTTCAAAATACCGGCCCCACGGCATGAGTGGGGTTATTCGTTTGTAGGGATGGGATCGTGAGATGGACGCATTTGAGCGGACCCGACGGCTGCTTGGCCCGGAGGCGATTCGCGCTATCAAGGGGTCTGGGGTGGCAGTATTCGGATTGGGCGGAGTGGGCTCGTTCGCGCTGGAAGCGCTGGCCCGATTGGGAATCGGCAAGTTTCTCCTGATTGACCATGACCATATTGAGGCCAGCAATTTAAATCGACAATTGCTGGCTTTACATTCGACCTTGGGCCGACTAAAAGTCGAGGTGGCGGCGGAGCGAATTTTGGATATCAATCCCGATACATCGATTACCACTCTCCCCCAGCGGTGTACCGCCGAAAATATTCGGAGCATGCTCAATGCCGCCGACGGGATCGAGTATATTATTGATGCAATTGATGATGTTCCGGCCAAAGCGGCGATTATCAAGGAAGCGTTGGCGAGAAACGTCTTCTGCGTTTCGGTCATGGGCACCGGCAATAAAATGGATCCCCAAAAATTTATGGTCCGGCCGATGAAAAACAGCAGCGGCTGTCCGCTGGCCAGAGCTGTGCGCAAACGGCTGCGGGAAGTTGCGGCGGCCGGGGAGATTCCGGTGGTTTTTTCCGAAGAAGTGCCGGGCGAACATCTACAGCCACCCGGGACCGTTTCCTTTGTCCCGGCCGCCGCCGGATTGTTGGCGGCGTCTGTGCTGGTGCGGCAACTGCTGAGCCGGCAGCGACTGGAGACGGGGCGGGGATAGGCTTGGGCAGAATCGGTCATGGCTGCCGGGAGATAAACGAGATTCGGAGGTCAACAATGAATTATATCAGCACCCGCGGACATGCTGCTGCTGTTTCAGCGGCGGAAGCGATCAAGATGGGCATTGCCCCTGACGGCGGATTATTCGTTCCACAGCAAAAATTTCAACTGGACTGGGAAAAGTGGCTGGCTGAGCCGGAGCGCATCCGCTATCAAGCGATCGCGCTTGAGGTACTGCAAAAGTTGCTGACGGATTTCACCGCTCCGGAATTGGAGCAGTGTATTGCCCAAGCGTATAATCCGGAGAAGTTTGATGATCCGGAGATAACTCCGCTCCGCCGGCTTGATCCGAAGACCTTCCTGCTGGAGCTGTGGCACGGTCCGACGTCAGCCTTCAAGGATCTGGCGCTGCAAATGCTTCCGCAGCTTTTGACCCGGAGTCTCCAAAAGACTGGCGAAAAGGATGAGGTCATTATTCTGGTCGCGACCTCGGGCGATACCGGCAAAGCGGCGCTGGAGGGATTTCGGGACGTTGCTGGAACCCGGGTGGTGGTGTTTTATCCGGAAGCGGGCGTCAGCCTGGTCCAAAAACAGCAAATGGTGACGCAAGAGGGCCGAAACCTGGCGGTAGTAGCGGTTTCAGGAAATTTCGACGACGCCCAGAGCGGAGTTAAAAGAATTTTCGGCGATGCCGCCATCAATCTGCGGCTGCAGCAGAAACAGCTGCGGCTGTCGTCAGCGAATTCCATCAACTGGGGGCGGTTGGCTCCGCAGATCGTGTACTATGTCTATGCTTACCTGCGACTGGTAGGCCAAGGGCAGATCAATCCCGGAGAAAAAGTCAATGTGGTGGTTCCGACCGGTAATTTCGGCAACATATTGGCGGCGTTTTATGCCCGAGCGGCGGGGGTGCCGCTGGGCCGGCTGATTTGCGCGGCCAATGCCAACAATGTTTTGACCGATTTTTTTGCGACCGGCGAATATGACCGCCGGCGGACGTTTTATCGGACTATCTCGCCTTCGATGGACATCCTCCTTTCCAGCAATCTGGAGCGTTTGCTCTTCGAGCTGAGCGGTCATGATAATGTCCAGGTGGCGGCTTTGATGCAGCAGTTGAGCGAGCAGGGATCATACCGGATCGAACCCGATTTGCATCGCAAGCTGGGGCAGATTTTCTGGTCCGCTTCCGCCACCGATGCGGAAACGATGACCACAATCCGGTCCACGTATTTGAAATACAAGCAGGTGGTCGACACCCATACGGCGGTGGGATTACAAGTGCTGGAGCAATACCGCGCCCGAATGGATGATCCGACTCCGGTTATCGTTGCTTCCACAGCCAGCCCGTTCAAATTCTGCGCCAGTGTTCTGCAGGCCTTGTTTCCGGAAAAATCCGGCGGGAAGGAAGATGAACTCGGTCAATTAGCGGTACTTTCAAGCCGGTGCGGGATTGAAATTCCCCGAGGTTTGCGGGAATTGGCGGCCAAGCCGGTGCTCCACCATCGGACCGTTTCACCGGAAGGCATGAGTTCGATAATCGAAAGCCTGTTGCCGTTGGCAGTGAGTTGAGGAGTAGGAATTAAAAGCCAGGAGTGTTAAAATGATACTAAAAGGGAAGGGGGCCAAGCAATGATCAAGCAAATTTCGATCTTCCTGGAAAACAAGGCCGGACGGTTGGCGGCGGTTACCAAAACCCTGGGGCAGGCAAACATCAACATCCGGGCATTAAGTATTGCCGACACCACTGAATTCGGCATACTCCGGCTGATTGTCGACCGACCCGATGATGCCTACCAGGTCCTGAAGGATGCCGGGTATTCAGTAACCGAAACCGATGTCTTGGCGATCGAGGTTCCCGACGTCCCCGGCGGACTGGCCCAGGTCCTGGAGGTAATGGGCAAGGCGGAGATCAATGTCGAGTACCTGTACGGCTTCTTGGCCCGAGCAACTGATGATGCCATCATAATCTTCCGGGTGGAGAGTCCCGAAGCGGCTTCGATTTTGCTGAGCCAGCACGGATTCACGCTTTTGAGCGGAGCTACAGTCTACAGCCTGTAAGGAGATCGAATCCAGAGTAAGCCCTGCGGGGCTTATTTTTTTTGAAACAGAACATATGATCGGAAGGATTTGGAAAATAAAAATAGAATAGTTGTGGAGGAAAGTGGTGGCAAGTGGTAATGAAATGCCGGGTATGTGCAGATGTTCATGGGAGAATACCAACACAGCATTGACGGCAAGGGGCGGATAATTGTCCCGTCCCGATTCCGGGAGGAATTGGGGGAAAGCTTTATTGCCACCAAAGGCCTTGAACATTGTCTGTTTCTTTATCCGCAGTCGGAATGGAGCCTCCTCGAACAGCGAATGCACGATATGCCATTGAACAAAGCGGAGACCAGGGCGTTTCTGCGGCTGTTCCTCTCCGGCGCCACCGAATGCGAAATTGACAAGCAAGGTCGAGTGTTGTTGCCGGTAGGTTTGCGAAATTTTGCCCGCTTGAAGCACGACGTAGTGGTTATTGGAGTCGGTAAACGGGTGGAAGTTTGGGCAGCGGAAGAATGGCAGCAATTCTGTGCGGAGGCGGAACAGTCATTTGAGCAAATTGCAGAAAACATCGTTGATATACCATTATAAGAATCCAGGATGGTGTTGCAGCTGACAGTCCCGACACAAGGGCACATTCCGGTTTTTCTGGACGAGGCGGTTGCCTACCTGAAAATCGAAAAATCCGGAACATATGTCGATGGCACGCTGGGTGGAGCGGGGCATGCGCTAGCTATCAGCCGGCAGCTGGACAGCGGTGGCTGGTTGATTGGAATCGACCGCGATCCGGAAGCGATTGAACGAGCGCGTCAAAAACTGAACGCTGTCCAAGCGCGAGTGACGCTGGTCCATGACGACTTTCGGAACCTGGCCGCGATTCTGGATGATCTGGGGATTTCAGCCATTAACGGTGCAGTTTTTGATCTGGGAGTGTCGTCATACCAATTAGACGATCCCTACCGGGGTTTCAGCTATCAACATCCAGCTGACCTGGATATGCGAATGGATCCCACCCGGTCGCTTACTGCATATGATATTGTCAACAAGTCGTCGGCAGCGGAACTGAGTAAAATCCTGCTGGAGTACGGCGAAGAACGATGGTCGAAAAGGATTGCCCAGTTTATCATCAGTGCCCGCGAACGGGCTCCGGTGACGACGACGGAGCAATTAACGGAAATTATCAAAGCGGCCATCCCGGCCGCGGCTCGCCGGGAAGGACCCCATCCAGCCCGGAGAACATTCCAAGCATTGCGGATTGCCGTCAACGATGAGCTGGAGGCACTAAGATCAGGGTTGAATGCGGCAATTGAACACCTAACCGTGGGCGGAAGAATTGCAGTCATTTCATTTCACTCTCTGGAAGACAGGATCGTAAAGGAAACCTTTCTTCGTGCGGTGAGAAGATGTAGCTGTCCGGTAAGTTTTCCTGTTTGTGTTTGTGGCAACAAACCAATATTGAAATTAATAACCCGGAAGCCAGTATTACCTTCGGCTGAGGAAGTTTCATTGAATCCCCGTTCGCGCAGCGCCCGTCTGCGAGTTGCGGAGCGGATCTGAGTCTAATGTGAGTTGAAAGGAAATGGTGAGTAGCGTTGAGAACAGCCAGCAGTGCCGTGTATCTTGACTTTCCGGTCTATGATCGCAATCCCGAACTGCCGGCGAAACCGTCGGTTGTTCCTAAGAAGAGAAAGACCACAGCGGCTCGAAAAAACAGATACATAACCATTTGTTGCCTGGCCGCCGGATTTTGTGCTTTGGGCATCGGCTTGGCGAGCGTCATAATGTATCCTGTTCAACTGGGTTACCAGGTGGCGCAATTGGAGAAGGAAACCATTGCTCTGGAAAAAGAGAACTTACGGATGGCCAAGGAAATTGCCGCCTATAAATCTTTGGAAAGAGTAGAAAAAATTGCAGTCAGTGATCTGAGGATGTTGTCCCCATCCAACATGATACCAGAGGTAACGAGAGGCCAGATGAGCCCGCGGGGGAAAACGGGGAGGGGATTGGCTAACCAGCCAAGCAACGCCAGTACCCCGCACGAAACCTCAATACCAGTCGCTGGAGCTGCCGTCGCAAACGGCGATTAGCAACCAGCCAGGAGAAAAAAGTGAAAGCATGGCATATGGATTTTAAGCTGCGGCTGTTTTTGGTCGTCAGCTTTCTTGTCTTAGGGTATATTTTACTTGGTCTGCGCTTGGCTCAGGTGCAATTACTGCAAGGGCCGGAGCTGGCGGAACGAGCGGTGGCGGTGAGAACCAAGGATCGGACGGTGCCTGCGGCTCGCGGGGCGGTTTTCGACCGAAACGGCAAAGAGCTGGCAATTAACTTGGCCTGTGAAGACGTTTACGCCATGCCGCGCGATGTGAAAAAATATGGAACTGCGGAAGAGTCGGCAGAACTGCTGGCTCCAATCTTGGGGATTGAGAAAACTCGGCTCTTGGCGCAGTTGAGCAGCGATCAAAAACACGAATGGTTGTTGCGAAAACTGACTGCTGAGCAAGCGGAAGCTTTCAAACAGCTCAAATACAAGGAACGGAAATTAAAAGGGATTTACATCGAGGAACGGATGCAGCGCTTCTACCCCAACGGCCGCCTGGCCTGTCATGTCCTGGGTTTCACCGGTGTCGATAATCAAGGCTTGGAAGGGCTGGAATTGAGTTGTGATAAAATACTGAAAGGGCAGCCGGGGAAATTGGTGGCGGAATACGATGCACAAGGCCGGGAAATCCCGGAAACGGTCAGTTCCTTTATCCCGCCGGAAGCGGGCAAGGATATCCGGCTGACTCTGGATCTGAACATCCAGCATTTGGTGGAAAAAAATCTGGATCAACTTTACGAAAACCACAAGCCGAACCGGGCCAGCATCATAGTCATGGACACAAATTCCGGAGAAATTCTAGCCTTAGGCAACCGCCCCGGTTTTGATCCCAACAATTTTGCTGTAGCCTCGATTGACGAACGGAGAAATGCCGCTGTCTGCAATGCTTACGAGCTGGGCAGTATCTTTAAAATCATCACTGCGGCGGCGGCTCTGGAGGAGAGGATCATCGCTCCGGGGTCTGCCTGTTTTTGCTCGGGAGAACTTACAGTCGACAAGAGAACCATGCATTGCTCCCATAACCGTGCTCACGGCCAGCAGACCTTTTCCGAGGCGATGGCTAATTCCTGCAATGTCGTCCTTGGGACGATTGGCTTGCGTCTGGGGATGGAGAAGTTTTATCATTATTTGCAGTTGTTCGGACTGGGCCAAAAGACTGGAATCGAGCTTCCGGGAGAATCGGCCGGAATTATCGTTGATCAGGGCCGAGCACGCTCGATCGACCTGGCTTCGATGTCGATTGGTCAGGCCAATGCTTTCACCCCGCTCCAGTTGCTGTCCGCGTTGTGCATAATTGCCAATGGCGGCAGGCAGATCAAGCCCCATGCCATCCTTGCGGTCGGCGACGGTCCGGCGGCAGCGCCGGGGGAGAATGGCGCCGACCCTGCGGTCCGGGTAATATCCGAGGAAACTTCGAACTCATTGCGGGCTATCTTGGAAGAAGTGGTGATCGATGGCACCGGTAAAAGCGCGGCGATTGCAGGCTATCGAGTTGCCGGCAAGACTGGTACGGCTCAAAAAGTAGGGGCCAAAGGAACTTATTTGGCGAATTCGTTTGTGGCTTCCTTTATCGGCTTTGCGCCAGTTGAAAATCCCCGGGTGGCGGTGATCGTTGTGGTCGATGCACCGCAAGGGGATGCTTACTATGGCGGATTGGTGGCTGCTCCCTATTTTCGAAACATCTTGTTTGAAACCCTGAGATATTTGCAGGTCCCCTATTCTTACCAACCGGAAACTGAGGGGATGCTGGATTTGACGAATAAATCCAAGGATAGTGTGCAAATCCCGGATGCCGTCAATCAGGAAGTGTCGGCAGCGGAGCGCCTCGTCAAGGATAAGGGATTGATTCCCGTGTTTGAAGGGGAAGGCGACCGGGTTTGGGCTCAGATTCCGCAGCCATTGTCTCTCACCACCCGGGGGAGTAAAATAATTCTCTATACAGCATCGGCTGACAATCAGAAGGGAGCGGATCAGGAAGTAGTGGTTCCCGACCTCCTGAACCGAACGATTCGCGACGCGGGAGTGGTGCTGGGATCCATCCGGCTGCGGATGGAACCGCAGGGAACTGGTTGCGCAGTTTCGCAAATTCCAAAAGCAGGTACCAAGGTTGCAGCCGGAACCATTGTCAAAGTTTGGTTTGAACCGCCTTGTGCTCAACAGTAATCAAATTGAAAAGCAGAGGTTAAGAAACAGCTCATGCGGCTTTGTGAATTATTGCTGAATGTTGAAGTCCAGAGTCTGAACGGTGATTCCGAGACGATAATTACCGGGATCACCGCCGACTCAAGGCAGGTCCAGCCGGGGTTTCTCTTCGCCGCTATTCCCGGCGAAAAGGCTGACGGTCATGATTTCCTGGCTGCGGCGGTGGCGGCGGGCGCGTCGGCTCTGCTGGTTTCACGGCCGTTGGCGATGGCGACGGAGCAGACCAGTACTATTGTAGTGGAAGATACCCGCCGGGCGCTTTCGCGCCTGGCTGCTAATTTCTATGGCCAACCGGCGAACAAGCTGCGGATTATCGGGGTGACCGGTACCAACGGAAAAACAACCACCACCCATCTGATTGAAGCGATGCTCCAAGCTGCCGGAATAAACGTCGGAATAATCGGCACTCTCGGCTGGAGAGCAGCCGGGCAGACTCACCAACTGGCCCACACGACGCCTGATGCGCTGGAGTTGCAGCAAATCCTGGCCGAGATGGTCAAGTTGGGGGTCGACTATGTTGTAATGGAGGTCTCTTCTCATGCCTTGGCGCTGCACCGGGTGGTGGATTGTACGTTCCGTGCGGCAGTTTTTACCAATCTCACTCAGGATCATCTCGATTTCCATCGGACGATGGAGGATTATCAGTCTCAAAAACAAAAACTGTTTGCGGGTTTGGGAGCCGGTTCGGCTGGGACCGAGGATTGTTACGCAGTGTTGAATATTGATGATGCTGCATACGGGGACATAGCCGCAGCCTGCCGCTGTCCAATTCTTACCTACGGCATCCGGAATCAAGCCGATGTCACCGCCCGCGAAATTTCCTATGCCCGCAACGGCTCCAGTCTGCTGGCCGTTTTTCCGGATGCAGTTGTACCGGTGAAATCCAAACTACCCGGGGAATTCAATGTCTACAATCTATTGGCGGCTTTAGCGGTGGGATGGAAGGAAGGCATAGCCCCGGAGCAAATGGCGACGGCTTTGGAGTTGCTGGCAGGAGTGCCGGGACGAATGGAACCAGTGGAGCAGGGTCAGGAATTTGCAATTTTAATTGACTATGCCCATACGCCGGATGGATTGGCCAATGTTTTGGCGGCGGTAAAGCCGCTCACTGCTGGTAAAATCATATCCGTTTTTGGCTGTGGCGGCGATCGCGACCGGACGAAACGGCCGCTCATGGGCAGAATCGCAGCGGAGCAAAGCGATCTGGTCATTATCACTTCGGATAATCCCCGGACGGAGCCACCGCATCAGATCATCACCGATATCCTGGCGGGAGTGATTGCCAGTGGCAAGAGCAATTATGAGGTGTGGGCCGACCGACGGCAGGCGATAAGCCGGGCGCTCGCCCGGGCGGAAGCGGGGGACGTGGTTTTGATTGCCGGGAAAGGGCATGAATCCTATCAAATCGTGGGAACCGAACGTCGGCCGTTCGACGACCGTGAGGTTGCCCGGGATTTACTGTTGCGTGAAAAGGAGGAACCCGTCGAATGAAGGCCACAACGTTGGCGGAGATTGCAAGCGTCATTCGGCCGCAAAATGTTTACGGTCTTCGGCCGGAGCAGTTGGCTACCGGGATAGCGATCGACAGTCGAAAGGTTAAACCCGGAGACATTTTTTTTGCGCTCGCCGGCCGGCAGGCTGACGGCCATCGATTTGTGGACGATGCTTTTCGGGCCGGAGCGGCGGCGGCTATCGTCGAGCGAACCGATGTCGTCAGCGCCGGCAACAATCTTTTGGTCGTGGATTCGGTGCTGCAGGCATTGCAGGCTTTAGCCGGCTGGTATCGCGGCCAATTTCCTATTCCGGTGGTGGCGGTAACCGGCAGTTCGGGCAAGACCACCACCAAGGAAATGACGGCGGCGGTCCTGAACGCGCTCGGACCAGCCGCATATAATTTCGCTAATCTGAACAATGAATTGGGCCTGCCCCTGTCGCTACTGGGAATTGAGCCCGAGCACGTCGCCGGGGTTTTTGAAATGGGGATGCGAGGGCGGGATGAAATTCGCCAATTGTGTGCGATTGCCGCGCCCCAGATCGGGATAATCACCAATATCGGCTCGGCCCACATGGAATGCCTGGGCTCGCAGGAACAAATCGCGCTGGCCAAGTGGGAACTGGTGGAAGGCCTGCCGCCGGATGGGATTGCTGTTCTCAATGGAGATGATGTCTGGCTGCGGGAGCTGGCCGACCGGAAAAGGGAAGCAAGAAAAATCGTCTGGTATGGAATGGGAAATGATTGCGAGATTCGGGCCCGTTCCGTCAGCAGCGGACTGGAACGGACGTGTTTTCAGATTGCGCTGGGAGATGTGCGCGGGAACGCTGAGATTCGGCTGCCAGGGACGCACAATGTGTACAATAGCTTGGCGGCGATTGCTGCCGGCTGGCTGCTCCAGATTCCGCTGACGGTGATGGTTTCCCGATTGACCGAGCTAACTCTGCCCTCGATGCGCATGCAACTGCATTCAACCGCCGGGGACATCTTGATTCTCAATGACACGTACAATGCCAACCCGGATTCAACGATTTCGGCACTGAAAGTTCTGGCGGGAGTTGAAGGGCGGCGGATAGCGGTTTTGGGCGATATGTTCGAATTAGGCTGGTTCAGCCAACAGGGACACCGGCAGGTGGGAGTTGAGGCGGCCAATTCGGAATTGGCCTATTTGATCACTGTTGGCCGGGCGGCTTCCGAAATTGCGGCGGGAGCGATTGCAGCCGGCTTAGCTGCAACCCGGGTCAGACACTTTAACAGCAAGGAGGATGCCGGGGCATATCTGCAAACCCTCCTGGCGGCGGGTGATGCAGTGTTGGTTAAAGCTTCCCGGGGGATGCAGATGGAAGAGCTGGTGGCGAGGCTTATGGATGATCAGCGGCTGCGGAGTGAAAGCGGATTATGAGTTTGGGAGCAAGTACGATTCAATCTTTTCTGATTGCGTTGTTAGCAGCATTATTGACGGCGCCGCTGGTCATCCCGATCCTGCGTCGGATGAAGTTTGGGCAACAGGTGAGAGACGACGGGCCGCGGACCCATTTGGCCAAACAAGGAACTCCAACCATGGGCGGAGTGATAATTGTGGCGGGATTGCTGATTGCCGCGCTCTTTGCCCGGCCCTGGTCGGCAGAATGGGGATTGATGCTGACGGCGACGATTTTGTACGGCCTGATCGGTTTTGTCGACGATTATCGGAAGGTGGTCTTGAAGCGGGCGCTGGGTCTGCGAGCACGGGAGAAATTGGCGGGGCAAATCGTGGTTGCTCTGGCGCTAACGCTGGCGGCGTATCTGCTGAGCGGCAGGGACACCAGTATATACATTCCCTTTACGCAAACGGAAATGATCGACCTGGGATTCTGGTATGTGCCCTTTGTCGGATGTGTTTTCGTCGCTGCGGGCAATGCTGTCAATCTGACCGATGGACTTGATGGACTGGCGGCGGGCTGCACGGCGATTGCCGGAATTTCGTTTTTGGGGATCGGGCTGGTGATTAACAATCTGGCTGCCGCTTCGTTTTCGGCGGCTCTGATCGGCGCCTGCCTGGGATTCTTGTGGTACAATCGTCATCCGGCCCGAGTGTTCATGGGCGATACTGGATCACTGGCGTTGGGTGCAGCGCTGGCCGCGTTGTCGCTGGTGCTTGATTGTGAATTAGTGCTCTTGATCATTGGCGGAGTGTTTGTCCTGGAGACCGTATCGGTTATTTTGCAGGTAATCTCTTATCAGGCGACAGGCAAAAGAATTTTTCGGATGGCTCCTTTACATCACCATTTTGAATTACAAGGCTGGCATGAGACGAAAGTGGTTAGAGTGTTCTGGCTGCTGGCGGGGATGTTTGCGCTTCTGGGTTATTGCGGATGGGCAGCTAGATAGAGGAAATCGAGGAAACAATGGGTGAACTTAGAAAGATTTTGGTCGTAGGGATGGGGCGAAGCGGAGCGGCAGCGGCGTCTGCTCTCGCCGCCAGAAACTTGAAGGTAACGATTTGTGATGCTCAGGCGGGCGCAAGCCTCCGAACCGTGCTTGAACGTTTACAAGCGATGAACGTAGTGACTCACACTGGCGGCTACCCGGAGCTGGAACGGATAAAGCCCGACTTGTTGGTGGTCAGCCCGGGGATTCCACGTTCATTGCCGCTGCTGGTCGAGGCTCAAATCCGGGGCATACCGGTGATCAGTGAATTGGAACTCGCCTTTGGATTCGCCCGGGCGCCGTTCATGGCGATAACCGGCACCAACGGCAAGACGACAACCACCGCCCTGCTGGGACAAATGATTGCCGATGCCGGCAAGCAGGTGCTGATTGGAGGGAATATCGGCCTTGCCTTGGCGGACATTGTCGATGCCGTCCCTGCCGAGGGCATGATCGTTGCGGAAGTGAGCAGTTTTCAACTCGAACACATTGCAGCCTTTCGCCCCCAAGTCGGGGCAGTGTTAAATATTACCCCCGATCATCTGGACCGCCACGGGACTATGGACGAGTATACTGCGGTCAAAATGAGATTGTTTGAAAATCAAGGGGAAGATGACTGGGCGGTCTTGAATTTTGATTGTGAGCGGACTCGGGCGATGGCGGCCCGCTGTCCGGGGCGCATCCTCTGGTTCAGCCGGCAGCAGCCGGTCCAGCCGGGAGTTTTTGTTGCAGACGGCCGAATGATGGCAGTATTCCCCGGAAAATGGGAAGGCAGCCAGCCGGTACTGGAAGTGATGCGGTTGCCGTTGTTGGGTCCGCATAACCTGGAGAATGCTCTGGCGGCAACGGCTTGTGCAATGGCGGCGGCAATTCCGCTGGATTCGATAGCGCAGACCCTGATCAGCTTCAAAGGAGTTCCGCACCGTCTCGAGCCGGTCAAAACCGTTGCCGGGGTTCTCTATATCAACGATTCCAAGGGAACCAATCCGGACTCAACGCTGAAAGCGCTCGAGTCATTCCAACAGCCGATTGTTCTTATTGCCGGGGGGAGAAACAAGGGCAACAGTTTTGAAAAGCTGGCCGCTATGATTGCCAGCCGGGTCCGCGAAGTGATATTGATGGGGGAAGCTGCGGATGAATTGGCGAAAGCGTTGGAAGCATCCGACTGCCGTCGCTTTCGGCGGGTTGAATCGCTGGCGGAAGCGGTGTCGACCGCCAGCGCCGTTGCCGACGCCGGCGATGTCGTGTTGTTGTCGCCGGCTTGTGCCAGTTGGGATATGTTCAGCAATTTCGAAGAACGGGGAGACCTGTTCAAACAATTGGTCCATGAACTTTCCGGCTAATACTTTCCGGCGAGGTGGGTATGCAGAAACGGAGTGCTTATGACGCGGGCCTGTTGGCCGTAACGTTACTGTTGCTGGCGCTGGGTCTGATCATGGTATACAGCTCAACCGGAGTGCCCGATGGCAACGTTCAAAATGGAATCTTCGGGCAGGCTTTTTATTTTCTTCGGAAACAGGGAATCCAGGCGGCACTGGCTTTGTTGGCGATGTACATCTTCAGCCGTGTTGATTACCATTGGTGGCGGACGCTGGCTTTACCGATAATCGGGCTGGCGGTGGTCCTACTGATCATGGTTTTGATACCCGGGGTGGGGAAAAAGGTCGGCGGCGCCTACCGATGGTTGCTGCTGGGATCGTTCACGTTCGCTCCGGCAGAGGGAGCAAAACTGGCATTGATCATTTACCTGGCGGCCAGTTTGAGTCGAGGCAAGAATTTCTTGCTGAGCTTCGGCCGCGGACTGCTGCCCAATTTGATCGTGATTGCGATTATTGCCGGTTTGGTACTATTGCAACCGGATCTGGGAACCTCGGTCATCATTTGCGCGACGGCGTATATTCTGTTGTGGGTGGGAGAGGTCAAGGGCCGCTATTTAGTGGCACTGGCCGGAGCCGGCATAGCGGCGGTGGCAGCCGCTATCATCTTGGCTCCCTATCGCTGGAGCCGCCTGATGACATTTCTTCATCCCTGGGACGATCCGCTAGGGGCTGGCTACCAGACTATTCAATCGCTGTATGCGCTCGGGTCGGGGGGATTAACCGGCGTCGGTTTGGGCAAGAGCGGACAGAAATATTTTTATTTGCCCGAGCAGCACACGGATTTTATATTTGCAATCCTGGGCGAAGAGTTGGGCTGGCTGGGGGCGCTTCTGGTCTTGTTGCTTTTCCTGCTCTTTATCTGGCGGGGAGCGAAAATTGCCAGCCAGGCGCATGATGATTTTGGAGCGTATTTGGCGGTTGGTATCACCAGTATAATTAGTTTACAAGCATTTATTAACATGGCCATGGTGGCCGGTGCTTTACCGGTCACCGGGGTGCCCTTGCCCTTCATCAGCTACGGCGGTTCCTCGCTGCTGATTACCTTGATGGCGACCGGAATACTGCTGAATGTCTCAGCCTACATTCCGCGCCGGGAACCGAGGAAAAACAAATGAAAATTGTTTTTGCCGCCGGCGGCACTGGGGGGCATATTTATCCGGCGCTGGCGATCGCCGATCAATTGCGGCGAATGCCGGCAACTGAAGTTGCATTCATCGGCTCAGCGGCGGGGATGGAAACCACCATAATCCCCCAATACGGGTATCAATTGCATACCATTGCCCTAGCCAAGAGTACGCTGCCCGGGCCGCTGCGGCTCATACCACAGGGGATGGCAGCCGCTCGGGGGGTGATTCGCGCCCGCTCCCTACTGCAGCAGTTGCGCCCGCAGGTAGTGGTTGGAACCGGTGGTTATGTTTCCGCTCCGGTTGTGCTGGCCGCTGCTTACATGGGTATCCCAACCCTGATTCATGAGCAGAATGCAGTCTTGGGCATGGCTAATCGAATGCTGGCACCGATCGTGACCAAAATACTGCTGACTTTCGCGGAATCGGCGGTGCCGAATTCCAGCCGAGCCAAAGCGGTTCATACCGGCTTGCCGGTTCGGGACCGGATTCTTGCCGCGACCCGCGCCGAGGCGCTGTCCTTTTGGGGATTTTCACCGCAGATGACGACAATAGCCGTTCTGGGTGGCAGCCAGGGAGCGCAGAAAATCAATCAAATCTTTGTAGCCGCTGCCAGACAACTTGTCCGGGAGCACGAAATACAGGTAATCCATATCACCGGACCGCGCAACTATCCGCAGACAATGGCTGAGTGGGGGGATATTATTGCCGCTTCGCCATCGGGTCGTCGCTACCAAGTTGTCCCCTATCTGGAGCAGATCGAATACGCTTTAGCCGCTGCAGATCTGGCGGTTTGTCGAGCGGGAGCGTCAAACCTGGCGGAAATCACAGTCAAGGGGATCCCGGCGCTGATCATCCCCTATCCCTTCGCTGCCGCCAATCATCAGGAATTAAACGCAGGTGTGTTACAGGCAGCAGGCGCTGCTGAGATTTTGCGAGAGTCCGATTTGACTGCCGAAAGCTTGGTTCGGGCATTGTCCGGGCTGATCAAAGACCGGCCCCGGCGGGAACAGATGGCAGCGGCGGCGATGGCGCTGGCCCGGCCAGACGCTGCCCAGCGGATCGTGGAACTAATAATTGAGGTTCACCGGGGAAATCCGTCAAAAACCAAAGGGGGGAGAACGAACGGTGAAGCGTAGCATTCATTTTGTGGGAATCGGGGGGGCCGGGATGAGCGCCCTCGCGCATATTCTTCTCGACCAAGGCCAAGCGGTAACCGGGTCAGATCTGGCGCTAAACGCCGGCACTGAACGGTTGAGCTCGCGGGGTGCGAAAATTTACCGAGGTCATGGCGCCGGAAATGTTCAACCCGAAACGATGCTGGTGGTTAGATCATCAGCGATTCCTGCCACCAATCCCGAGCTTCAGGCAGCTCGCGATCTATCCTTGCCGATCTTAACCAGAGGAGAAATGCTGGCCCGAATCGGCGCCGAGCAACAAGTGATTGCTGTTGCCGGAGCCCACGGCAAAACTACTACCACCGCCATGATCGCAACGGTATTTATTCAGAATGGGCTTGATCCCACGGTTTTAGTGGGAGGAGATATTCCGCTCTTAAACGGCAATGCCCGCTCCGGCCGGAGTGGATTGCTGGTTACCGAGGCAGACGAAAGCGACGGCTCCTTTTTATTACTGCAGCCCTATTGTTCAGTGGTTACCAATGTTGAACCCGATCATTTGGACCATTACGGCTCCATTGCGGAGCTGGAAAAAGCGTACATAGAATTTCTGGGCAAGACCCCGGAATTGGGATTTTCCGTGGTTTGCGGCGATGATCCGGTTTTACGGGACGTTGTTTCGCAGCTCCCGCAGCGATGCTATACTTATGGTGTCGGCGCCGGCAACGATTTCCGGATGGAAGTTGAACGACTCGCCGGCTATCAAGCGCAGGCGAATGTCTATTTCCGGGAAGCCTTTCTGGGTAAGCTGAGGTTAGGCGTCCCGGGACAACACAACCTGCTGAATGCATTGGCCGCGATTGCTGTTGCCGCCGAGTTTGGAATTGGCTTTCAGGAAGCTGGCCGGGCTTTGGCAACCTATCAGGGGGCGAAACGACGATTCGAAGTTTTGGGCAACTGCCGCGGGGCTATCATTATCGATGACTATGCGCATCATCCGACCGAAGTCAAGGCGACTCTGCGCGCAGCCATGAATTTAGGCGCAAAGCGGGTGCTGGCGGTATTTCAACCGCATCGTTTTTCCCGAACCAGCCGAATGTATCGAGAGTTTGGAGAAGCGTTCGGGGATGCCGACGCTGTTGTTATTACCGATGTCTATGCTGCCGGGGAAAGCCCGATTCCCGGCGTCTCTGGCCGGTTGATTTTTGATCAGCTGCCAGCCACCCGTCCAGGGAATGTTTATTATATGCCGGAGAAGACCGAGCTGGTTGCATTCCTGCGGGGATGGCTGCTGCCGGGGGACGCCCTGATTATTATGGGGGCGGGGGACATCTGGAAAATAGCCGAAGAAATTATGAGCATCTGAGTGGTGAACTGGATCCAACAATTTTAGCTTGTAACTTGTGCCAATTCCGAGGATACTCATAGTGTATGAATGCTGCTAAACATCCCACCAAGCAAAACCATTCCGCTTTGGCCTTTACAACCGGATTATTGTTGCTCGGCTTTACGATCGGGATATTGATAACGGCATTACATGCACCTTTTTTTACAATAGGTGAAATTGTGGTTTCCGGGAATTTAACGGTTTCCTCCGGAGAAGTAAAACGACTGGCTGCGGTGCCGGCGGGAGCGAATATTTTTCTGGTCAATGAGCGGGAAGTTGTTTCCCGAGTGCTTCTTCACCCGATGATTCGCTCGGTGACAATCAATCGTTCCCTGCCTTCGACGCTGAACATCAAGGTCAGGGAGCGGGAACCGGTTGCGCTCCTGCCGGTGGCCGGCGGGTTTTTGGTCATTGACGAAACGGCGAGCTACATGAAGCAGGTCGGCAGCGTGACCGAAGAAAGTCTGCCGGTTGTGACTGGTGTTCAGCCGCCTTCCGAATTTCTTCCTGGGCAGCGGCTGGAACATCCGGAGCTCCAAGCTTTCCTGCCGGTTCTAAAGGAGATCAATCCTTCGGCGTCCAAGGAAATCTCGGAGATCAGCCTCCATCAAGCGAATGATCTCCGAATTTATACGATGGGGCGGATTGAAATCAGAGTCGGCACTGCCGATCACCTGGTCAGATCCCGCTCGACCCTGGAGGACATTTTGATGCATCAACTGTTAACGATCGGTGATCGGCGAATTGAATATATCGATATGAGCTTTGAAGGAGTTCCCGTGATTAAGTTTCAAGATCAGGGTTGAGGTGAAGGGTTTGCAGGGTCGACTTGCTTATCTCAGTATTTTGATTGTCAGTGTCGTTCTGGGCGTCATGATGGCGGTGCAATTCAAATCAGTCCGGGAACCGCTCAGCTTTCCCAGCCGGCAGCAAGAGATATTGGCGTTTGAATTGAAGCAGGTCAAGCAGGAACGGGAAAGCCTGGCCGAGCAGAATCGGCAGCTTCGTGAACAACTGGACCGGACCCTGAGCGGCAGCAGTCCTTCAACTGACGCTTTGCTCAGCGAATTGACCATGGCCCGGGCGGAAGCCGGGTTGCTGGGAGTGAAGGGATCCGGGGTGACCGTGATTTTGAATGATAGCATCCGGGATGTTCAACCAGGTGATGATCCCAATCAATATCTCATCCATGACAAAGATTTGTTGACGGTTGTCAACGAGCTGCGGGCGGCGGGAGCGGAAGCCATTTCAGTCAATGGTCAGCGCTTGCTGGCGACTAGTGAAATCCGGTGTGCGGGCAACACCATTCTGGTCAATGTCACGAAAATCGCGCCGCCTTTCATTGTCATGGCGATCGGAGATCCGGACATGCTGGAAAGCTCGCTGAAAATCAAAGGCGGGGTAATCGAGTATCTGCAAATTTGGGGAATACAGGTTGAAATAAAAAAGAGCCCGCCGAACAAGGATATAATCGTTCCGGGATACAGCGGGCCGATCCCGATGAAATTTGGAAGTCCGGTGAAGGGTGAATAGTATGTGGTGGTTGGCAATCATTGGTATGATAGCTGGGATTGCATTGGGCTTGAAGAGTCCGCTCTTTGTTCCCGTTATCTATTCAAAATATTTATCGGTGGCGATATTAGCCGCCTTGGATTCGGTTTTCGGCGGGCTGCGAGCGGCGATCGAAGAGCATTTCGACAATTCGGTTTTCATTTCCGGCTTTTTTGCCAATGCCTGCTTGGCGGCATTGCTGGCCTATATCGGCGACCGGCTCGGGGTCGAGTTGTTCATGGCGGCAGTAGTCGCTTTCGGGGTCAGAATATTTCAAAACATCGCCATAATTCGCCGGGGATTACTCAAGAAGCTGTGAGCGGTTAGAAAAGGGAAATTCCTTTTTCTGTTGAATAATTTAGATAATATGGGATGCCGTGGAGGAGGGTTTTTTGGTGCTGGAGTTCGATACTGATTTTATTCCGCTGGCAAATATCAAAGTAATCGGCGTTGGTGGAGGCGGCAATAATGCAGTAAACAGAATGATTGCCGCGAGCTTGCGGGGGGTTGAATTCATCAGTGTGAACACTGATGCTCAGGCGCTGAGTTTGGCTCGTGCTGAAATCAAAATGCAGGTGGGCACTAAATTGACAAAAGGTTTGGGAGCGGGGGCTAATCCCGAGATCGGCCAAAAAGCTGCTGAGGAGAATCGGGATGAATTGATCGAAATCTTGCGGGGAGCAGACATGGTCTTTGTCACCGCCGGCATGGGCGGTGGGACTGGCACCGGCGGAGCCCCGGTAATCGCCGAGGTGGCCAAGGAGCTGGGCGCGTTGACTGTGGGGGTGGTTACCAGGCCATTCCTGTTTGAGGGCAGAAAGCGGCAGGCCCAGGCGGAAATCGGGATTCAGCAATTAAAGGCCAAGGTCGACACCCTGATCACGATCCCCAATGATCGCTTGCTGCAAGTGGTGGACAAGCGGACTTCGATCACCGAGGCATTTCGAATTGCCGATGATGTATTGCGCCAAGGCGTGCAGGGCATATCTGACCTGATCGCTCGCCCCGGCCTGATCAACCTCGATTTTGCGGACGTTAAGACGATCATGCGGGAAACCGGTTCGGCCTTGATGGGCATCGGCCGGGCGACGGGAGAGAACCGAGCGGTGGAGGCGGCTAAAGCGGCAATTTCCAGTCCGTTGTTGGAGACTTCGATTCAGGGGGCGCGGGGCGTGCTGTTGAACATCACCGGGGGCGAGAACATGAGCTTGTTTGAGGTGCATGAAGCAGCCGAGGTGATTTTTGAGGCAGCTGATCAAGAAGCGAACATCATTTTTGGAGCGGTGATTGACCCCAATTTGGAGGATGAGATTCAGATTACGGTGATTGCTACCGGATTCGATCCTAAACCGGTGGTGACCAAGAAAGAAAAGGAAAAAGAAAGTCAGCGAACTTCAGAAATCGAACCTCCCAGTTTTACGGAAGTGCGTCCAAATCTAGAGAACGATGAACTGGACATTCCCTCCTTTTTGAGAAGAAGATAAAAGACAATAGCTGTTGAAATCGGTTCCAACCGGAATGAAGGCGGCCGCAGTGAGGCTGCCTTTTTTTGTCACGAAAAAGAGATTGAAACACAATATATCGTGGTGTAGTATATAAATACATCAACATCTTGAATGGAGGATTTTCGTGCGCTGTCCACTCTGCAATTTCCCCGACTCCCGGGTATTGGACTCCCGACCGGCGGAGGAGGGCACCATTATCCGCCGCCGCAGGGAATGCGTCGGCTGTTCGCGACGATTCACCACCTATGAGCGAGTGGAAGAATTGCCGTTGATTGTAACCAAAAAAAATGGGCGACGGGAGCTGTTTGACCGGAGTAAAGTATTGCGGGGGTTGATGAAGGCGTGTGACAAACGGTCGATGTCGATGCTGGACCTGGAGCAGATGACCGACGAAGTGGAACGGGAGCTGCGGAACAAAATGCTGCCCGAGATTGCGGCGGAAGAGATCGGGCAGAAAGTCATGGAAAAACTGCGTGATGTCGACGAAATCGCCTATGTCCGATTTGCCTCGGTCTACCGCCGCTTCACTGATGTCAACAGCTTTGTCGAAGAAATCGAAGCATTGCCCAAAAAATCGGCTGAAAAGCCGGAGGCACTGGAATAGAGGGAGGATTAGCATATGTTTCAAGCGATCAAAAAACGAGACGGCCGGGAAGTTGAGTTTACCCCCGGTAAAATAACCGATGCTATTTTCAAGGCGGCCCAAGCGGTGGGAGGAGAGGATCGCCAGACCGCAATGGAACTGACGGTGGAAGTCATGAAGCTGTTGCGGAACAAATACCAGGGAAAAATTTTCGGCGTGGAAGAGGTCCAGGATATTGTCGAGAAGGTGCTGATTGAATCAGGACATGCCCGGACGGCGAAGGCCTATATTCTTTACCGGGCCAACCGCACCAGAATGAGAGAAGCCAAATCAGAGCTGATGGACGTGGTGTCGGATATTCTGATCGAAACCAATCGGGAAAACGCGAATATCGGCAATTCGCCATCGGCCAAAATGCTGCAGATCGGGAGTGCAGCCAGCCGGCGCTATTATCTGACTCGGATGATCCCGGAAGAGTTTGCGAAAGCGCATCATGCCGGAGAGATACATATCCATGATCTCGATTTTTATGCTAAAACCATCAATTGCGTTCAAATTCCGCTGGGTGATCTATTGCAGACTGGTTTTCACAATGGGCATGGCTATATTCGACCGCCGAAGCGGCCGACATCGGCAACTGCCCTTGCGGCCATAATCCTGCAAAGCTCGCAGAACGATATGTTCGGCGGCCAATCGTTTCCGTTTTTTGATCGGGATTTGGCTCCGTATGTAGTCGACGCCTCGGAGGAAGAGACGTATCAGGCGATGGAGGCCTTGATTTACAATTTGAATTCGATGCATAGTCGGGCCGGCGCACAAGTCCCGTTTTCCTCGATCAATATTGGGACCGATCTTACGCCGGCAGGGCAGCGGGTTACCAGAAATTTGCTGCTGGCCTACGAAGCGGGGCTGGGCAGAGGTGAAAACCCGATCTTTCCCAACATTATTTTTAAGGTTAAAAAAGGAGTCAACCTAAACTCGAAGGATCCCAATTATTCCTTGTTTCAGTTGGCGTTACGGGTGGCTGCACAGCGAATGAATCCCACCTTCAGCTTCATGGACTCTTCCTTTAACGCCAAGTATCAGTTTGCGAACGGCTCCGAAGTTTCTTACATGGGCTGTCGGACCAGAGTGATCGGCAATCGGCGGGGGCCGGAAGCAACCGAACGTCGAGGCAACCTGTCTTTCACCACCGTCAATCTGCCGCGGATTGCGCTGCGCGCCCAAAGGAGCCTGGGCAGGTTTTATGCGGAATTGGACCGAGTTTTGGAACTGGCTTGTGAACAGTTGTTGCATCGCTACCGAGTGCAGTGCCGGCTGCAGGTCAAAGATCTTCCCTTCCTGATGGGGCAGCAGATATATTTGGGATCGGAGCGCTTGGCAGCCTGTGATTCGATTGAATTTGCAATTCAACACGGAACATTGAGCGTCGGCTACATTGGTTTGGCTGAAGCGCTCAGCTGTTTGGTCGGCGGGCATCACGGGGAATCCGAGGAAGCCCAAGCTCAGGGAATGGCCATCATTCAGTATATGCGCAACAAGATTGACGAGGCCTGTGAGAAATATAATCTCAATTACACGTTGCTGGCGACTCCAGCCGAAGGCTTGTCCGGTCGTTTTGCCAATCTGGATCGGCGGGAGTTTGGCATTATCTCTGGTGTTACCGATAAAGAATACTACACCAACTCGTCCCACATCCCGGTCGCTTTCCCCATTTCCTATCATGATAAAATTGCCCGGGAAGGGGTCTATCATAAATATGCCAATGCGGGACATATCGCCTATGTCGAGTTTGAGGCGCCGCCGATTCACAACCTGGAAGCGGTGGAGGCGGTGGTGCGGCATATGCAGGAATCAGACGTGGGGTATGGAGGAATCAACTTTCCCATCGATTTTTGCGACTCCTGTTATCAGCGCGGGGTGTTTCCGGGTGATTGCTGCCCGTTCTGTGAATCGCAGAATATTCGCCGGGTTCGAAGAATAACCGGTTACCTAAGTACCACGGATCGCTTCAATGACTCCAAGCGGGCGGAGCTCCGCGATCGGTGCAAGCATTAAGGGTGACGGAAGATGAGCACAATGATTCGCTATGCGCAGATACTCCCGCAGTCGGTGGTTGACGGCCCAGGGCTTCGGGTGGTCTGCTTCCTGCAGGGATGCCCCCACCGCTGCGAGGGCTGCCACAATCCAAGGCTGCAGCCGGGAGAAGGCGGAATAACGCTTGCAGCCGAGCAATTGGCGGATCTGATGCAGCAGTATTTTACTCCGCTGCACCGAGGAGTAACTTTTAGCGGTGGAGAACCGCTGGCTCAGCCCGATGCACTGCTGACGGTTATCAAGAGGCTGCAGAGAGTGCTTCCCCGGATAGATATCTGGGTATATACTGGGTATGTTTTTGAAGAGGTTCGGCATTTTGCCGTCATGAGACATATCGATGTGCTGGTGGACGGACCGTTTGCCCAAAAAGAACGGGACCTGAGTTTGGCTTTCCGGGGGTCCCGTAACCAAAGGTTGATTGATGTACCTCAATCGATTCCGAACGAACGGGTCGTGTTGTGGGGCTGAGAGCAGGGGATCCGACAGCATATATGGGAAGAGGCATTTATGATAGAAGAGCAGATTCTCATTCTAGGGCACCGCAATCCCGATCTGGACTCAGTGGCGGCGGCGCTCGGCTATCAGCAATTGAAACAGCATCTGGAACCGGACAAAAACTATCGGGCCGCCTTGCCCGGCAATTTAAACCGGGAAAGTACATTTGTCCTGGGGGAGCTGAATCTGGCTGCACCCAGCATTATTCGAGACATTCGGACCCGAGCCAGTGATTTGGTGGCGGAGCCGGGAACGATGAAGGGGACGGCCCCCGACACCCCCCTGGCGGCGGTTGCACACATTCTGCGCAGCGGAGAAACCAAGACTCTGGCGGTGGTCGACGCCGCCGGCCATCTCCGCGGTTTGTTCACATTGGGGGACGTGGCTCGGCGATTCTTGTCCGAATTGTGGTCAGCCATGGATGAGACGGGTGCCGGACGAAATGTGCAGGCGATTCTGGCAGAACCGGTAAGCAGTCTCATGCACAGTGAACCGATCATCAGCTTCGACGCCTCCGATACCATCCCCGACATTCGCCGGGTTATGGCCCAAAGCCGCTACCGCAATTATCCCGTAACCGATGAGCAAAACGGTTATGTGGGCATGATATCCCGCTATGATCTGCTGCGGATGGAACGAAAAAAAGTGGTTTTGGTTGACCACAATGAGAAAAGTCAAGCTGTAGAAGGAATTGAAGAGGCGGAAATAATCGAAATTATAGATCATCACCGACTCGGCGATCTGCAGACCGCCAACCCGATTCTGGTTCGCAATGAGCCGGTGGGAGCGACCTCGACGATAATTGCGGAACAATTTCTGGCTCATCAGCTGGAATTGGACAAATCGTTCGCGGGGCTGCTGCTGGCGGGGATTCTGTCCGACACCATGATGTTTCGTTCACCGACTACGACTGCCCGAGACCGACGCACAGCCGAACTCTTGTCGCAGAGGAGTGGGCTGGTAGCGGTGGAATGGGGCAGGGAAATATACCGCCAGGCATCTCCGGTCGATTATGGGGATCTGGGACAGTTGATCAAAGAGGATCTCAAAGAGTATTCGTTCAACCAACTGCAGTTTGCAGTCGCGCAGATCGAAACTGCCGCAAGCGAGGAACTGATTGCCCTCGGTCCCGAAATTTTCGCCGCTATGGAGCAGGTGAATCAGGAAAAGGGATATCAATGCTTTCTGCTGATGATAACCGATGTCGTCCAAGGCACTACTCACCTGATGATTGTCGGGCCAAAAACCCACATGGTGGCCGGGCTGTTTGGGGAAACAGAGGAACGGCTGTTTTTCCTGCCGGGGGTCATGTCGAGAAAGAAGCAAATCGTCCCTCGTATTTTCCAGGGGCTGGCTCGCCAGGAGCTACTCCGTTAAAGTTGCTTCGGGCGCGGGGGCTTGGTCCAGTAAACCCAGAGCGGTTGCCTCGAATTCCTGCGGGACCAAAATTTGCACTTCCGCCAGCGGTCCCCGAGTAACCGCCTGAATGGCGGCGATTGATTCAAAACGGAGTTGGACGGGAATTCCGGAGCTCTCCAGCAGACTTTTAACGATCAAATGGTTGGGGGGATAGACAATGCCGATGACTGTCCAATTCATCTGTTCCCACCTCCTGCCTATAGTATAATCCAAACGTGAAGGGTGCATTGTGTGAGCAGCGATAAAAACATAGGCTCCGGAGGCGGTTGGCAGTGGCGCCGTCGGGGCCTTCTGCAATGGGTTGAGATAACCGCCGTGGCTGAGACCGAGCAGGTGGTTCATGGCTTCACAACGAGGAATGGCGGTTTCAGCGAAAAACCGTTCGATTCTCTCAACCTGGGGTACCATGTGGGAGATGATCCGACGATGGTTCTCAACAACCGAAGACGGTTGTCGCGGGAAGCCGGATTCGAGCTTACACAGGCAGTGCTGGCGGAGCAGGTACACGGCGCCAACGTTGCCCGGGTGAACCGCAAGGAGGCAGGGTCCGGTGTTTATTCCCTGGAAAATACGATTAAAAACTGTGATGCCCTGATCACGTCGGATCCGGGCTTAATTTTGCTTTCGTTGCATGCCGACTGTCCAGCTGTTTTTATTCTGGATCCTCGATCCCCGGCGATTGGACTGGTCCATGCTGGTTGGCGGGGAACGGTCCAATTAATTTTGCAGGCGACGTTGGAAGCGATGAAAACCGCCTTCGGGACGAACGCCGGGCAATGTCTGGCCGGAATATCTCCAGCAGCGGGCCCCTGCTGCTACGCAGTCGGTCTGGAAATTATTGAGAAGTGGATTGAAGAAGGAGTGCCGCTGGCGGCGAGCGCAGTCCGGCAAAAGAATCAGGACACCTGGTTTTTTAATCTGGCGGAGGCTAACCGACTGATTCTCTTGGCAAGCGGATTGCTGAACCGGAACATTTATATTAATCCCTTGTGTACGGTCTGCAATTCGGATCAATTCTTCTCTTACCGGGGGGTTAAGGGTGCTCCGACCGGGCGGATGGGGGCATTCATAGCATTGCGGGAAAGGCCTTGACAAACATTTGCGCCGTATATTTGTTGGGGGTTTTAACCAGATTGTTGTATACTAATA